>PDWI01001649.1_pt1 | contig 34882 bp, 26 predicted proteins | sample 1430891 | NCBI WGS metagenome assembly PDWI01 (sample SAMN01162508, study PRJNA174530) | Oral metagenome, whole genome shotgun sequencing project. | biome: Marine environment; feature: Marine mammal; material: Swab sample of the gingival sulcus; isolation source: swab sample of gingival sulcus... | reverse complement strand
TGTCGCGCTCAATATAAATAGGCTTATTTAAAAATGAAAATACGAGTATTTTATTTTTGAAACGCCTATTTCTGCTCATCGCTTGTAGAACGCGGAATTGAACTACGCTACGCGGTCGCTAATAAGTCCGCTCAAATCCATTAGTTGTTTTCTTGTCTTAAATGCATATTTCTGACAATCGTTAATAAATACCTGTTTCCCCCACGTTGTCATTAAGGGAAATAAAAATTTGTCACTTGGTAAAACCCTGCTCAGTATTAATATCAAATTCACTAATATTTGATTAGAAAGTATTTTTGGTTTGTTAAAAAAGTTGTTGTTGACAATCACTAAAAATATCGAAAACTCGAATATAGATACATTTTAGTTAAAATGAACTTAAAAGCGATTGTCAGCGAAATACCTAAATAGGCAAAAGCAAATATTGCTTGAAGGCGGGTATATTAGCGATCACGCAGCAGAGTCTAATCCACTTATTCAGCACAGATGAATCATTTGGCTTAGAGCTTCTTTAGAAGTTCTAAGCTTAGTGATTCACAAGCTGAATAAGTTAGTAGACGTCGCGGAGTAGCGAACTCGCCGAGAGTAATATTTGCTTAGCCGTTAATTTTAGGTATTAAGCGTTTCAATCGCGTGTTGTAACTCCAACAATGAAAAGATAAAGGAACAATATGACAAGTATTAACAATTTAAGTTTAAAGGATTTAATCGATAAATACGATTTCGTCAAGGGTTTTTTAGAGGACAGTAATCTCGATATTACTGGCTTTGAAAATTTGACGTTTAAAGAGTATCTCGCGCATTTTAGTGAATTAGAAATTGAGGAAAAGGCGCTAGATATAGCAAAGTTAGAAAATGACCTTTTTATTTATATAGAAAATATGAAGGCTTTTTTAGGTTTGAACGATGACGATAGTGTTGAAAGTTTGACGATTTTGGCTGGGCAAAATAAAAAGGGCGAGTCCGAATCTTTTGGCGAGTTTACGATTAATAAGTCAGAGATGGTGGCAATTGTCGGCCCAACTGGGTCGGGAAAATCGCGCCTACTCGCCGATATTGAGTGGACGGCAAACAGGGATACACCGACAAAAAGGGCGATTTTAATCAACGGCAAAACGCCCGATACAAAATGGCGCTTTTCTTCCAATAATAAATTAGTCGCCCAGCTTTCACAAAATATGAATTTCGTGATGGATTTATCGGTAAAAGAATTTTTAGAATTACACGCACAAAGCCGTATGGTCGAAAATGTCAATGCTAGCGTAGCTGAAATCATCAAAAGTGCCAACCATTTAGCTGGCGAAACTTTTAGTTTAGATACGGCGATTACTGCCCTTAGCGGCGGACAATCGCGCGCTTTGATGATAGCCGATACGGCAATTCTCTCTTCATCACCCATCGTTTTGATTGATGAAATTGAAAATGCGGGCATAGATAGAGAAAAAGCACTCTCCCTACTCGTTTCCAAAGATAAAATTGTCTTAATGGCAACGCATGACCCTAGTCTTGCCCTAATGGCAGATAAAAGAATCGTCATTTCCGGCGGTGGCATTAGCAAAATAATTAAGACAACAAGCGCAGAAAAAGAGCGCCTAGCTGAGCTAGCCTCCTATGATAAACGTATTAAGGAAATGATTAATCAACTACGATACGGCGAAACTATTGTCTAGCTGCATCGTGTATAGCGCTTTCCAAAGCGCTAGCCGCCATAGTACCGATGACATCAGCACTCGCCATCACTTCACCTGTCGAAACGGCAAAGACGGTATCGCCATCCATGGCTGTCGCTATTGGTCTAATCGCTCTAATCATGCCTTGCGTTGCCATTTCAGCGATTTTACAAAGCTCAACTTTAGCAAATTTTGCATTAGTAAAAATAATAGCGAGCGTTGTGTTTTGACCTGCTACTTCAGCGCTACTAGCCATACTATAAAGCGCCTTTTCACTACTAATAAATTCGCCATTTTCAGCTTTAATCCCTGCCAAAATATTACCATCTTTTACTATTTCACCGACAGCATTGACGACGACAACGGCACCTACACTAAGTTCTCCTAAATGGCAAGTGGCAATGCCGAGCCTCGTTTTCGTTGCTGTCTGCATACCCGCTAATTTACCAACTGTTGCGCCCGCCGACACGCCAACATCAGCGCTTTCGATTTTCGCTAAGGATTGACTATTAAGACAAGCCTGATAAGCCCAATCAGCAGTCGGTATCGTGCTCTCGCTATAATGAAGATCAAAAATATCTGCTTGAGCAACGAGTGGCACACAAACACCTATCACGTCAACACCAATTTTTTTTTCGGCTAGAAACTGCATCACACCGTTACTTGCCCCTAGTCCAAAAGCACTACCACCAGCAAGCACAATCGCATTGATAGATTGAGCAGCTGTTAAGGGCTTACACAGTTCTATCTCACGACTTGCGGGTCCTCCGCCCAAGACCTTAATGCCGACTGGCATACCCTTATCTAAAAGAAACACACTTAAGCCCGATTTATTTTGATTATAATGTCCAAATTTCACCCTATTAAATGCAGAAAAATTTTTATTTTGCAACAGCTCCATTTTATTCCTGCCCTTCTAAAAATTCTCTCATCTTCACCAATGCCCTGCCCCTATGCGAATAACTGTGCTTAACCTCAGCATCAGCTTGTCCAAAGGTCATACCAATTTCCTTTAAATAAAAGAGCGGGTCATAACCAAAACCATTGTCACCGACTAATTGGTCGAGAATTTGCCCTTCAACCTCACCTCTAACAATATGTTCTATCTCTTTTTCCAAATCGACATAAGCAAGCGCACAGACAAAACGCGCTGTCCGCTTTCTTTGCGGTACGCCCACAAGTTCTGCTAAAAGTTTAGCATTATTGCTCTCATTTGTCGCATTTTCACCGCTATAACGCGCTGAATAAACGCCAGGGGCGCCGTTTAAATAATCGACTTCCAAACCAGAATCATCCGCCAAAACAGCCAATCCCGATGCCTGAGCAATTTCCCTTGCCTTTTTTAAAGCATTCGCTTCAAATGTTTCCCCGTCCTCATCGACCTCAAAACCGGCTAAATCGATATCTTTCATGCCAAGAACCTGATAATTTAATGGCTCTAGCATTTCCTTAACTTCTCTTAACTTATTCGCATTACTAGTACCAAGAACAATTTTTTTCATAAGCATCTCCATATTAACATCATTATACCCGCGTTAAGATTCTCACGTTGTCGCTAACGCTCCGCCTCAGAATGACAACGAGGGGAAACTATGACAATCCGTAAGATACTCGCCTTTAAGATTCCTACGTTGTCGCTAACGCTCCGCCTCTGAATGACAAAGGCGAGAATATTTCCCCGCGATAAGATCCTCACGCATACGCTCAGGATGACATCGCGGGGGAACTTACTCCTGAATAACATCGTGGGGCACTTACACTTCTAAATAACACAGCTTAAAAAGAAATAAAATTAATAAGAAAACTTAAACTGCTTTAATAATTCAATATCAAATAGCTGTTTATCCGCTTGATAATCATAATCGGGGAAATAAGTTAATCGACACTCGTCTAATCCCCAAGCATATTCGTTCTCTATTAAAATAACTATTTGCACTGGCAAGTTCGTTTTAAGCGAAATCCAATAATCACTAATCATACCACCTGATTGATTGCAATTAATATGTAATACCTGTTCGCCCTCTATTTCCTCTAAACTCGCTTTAACCGTTCCGCCTTCTGCAATTACTGGTTGAATAATTTGCTCTTGTAAATACGACTGCGTGAAAATTTCAGGTGACGTTAAGGGATTAGTAATAATGCCTTTATCACTTACTAAAATACTGCCGTGTCCACGGTAACTACTCTCATCTAGCTCCGAATTATAAATACATACTAATTCTGGCTTACCATTTACATAAAGATTTGTTCGCTTTAAAAAGGCATTTTTCGGTGTTTCCAGCGGATGATAGTAAATATTTGCACGATAAATATCATTAAAAGCTTTATTAACTTGTCCTGTTGAGTAAACATAATATTCTGCTGTGAAATCGTGTGGATAAATTTCTTTATTTAGCATTGATAGTGCCTCATCAATGCTTAGTTTTTTAATAAATTTACTCTTAGCAAATAGGTCCGAACGATGCTTGCTTTGATGAACTTCAGCAGTTTGAGGAGCTATTTGCTTTGATATAGCTTGATACAAGCGAAACATTGTTACATAAGCTTGTTGCCTTTGATAAGTCGCTTTTGGCGCAAAGTTATTTTCACTTACACCATTCATTATTTGAAAATCTTTAACAAAAATTACACCTTGACGCGCCCAATTAGCAATACTACTCATATCACTAAACAAATTATCAGTACTCGCTTTCAATTCCTCATCATTATAATTGCCACAAAACATAGCCGTTTTCATTAATAGCGTTGCCGCTTGTTCACGCGTAAGGCTAGCATTAGGTGAAAATTGAGCTGCCCCTGTCCCCTTAGTAATACCAAGACTATAAGCCACCAAAACAGCAGGATTTTGACAATCATTAAAAGTATCACTAGGCACTAACTGTATCCCTCTTTCTTTCATAATATCACTGCTGTTTTTTTCATTAATCGTTTCAATTAATTTCACCGCCAACAAACAAAATTCTTCCCTTGTAATTGGCTCTTGATAATCCTTTTGTAATTCGTTCGGCACAAGTCCTACAGCTATTGCTGAATCGACTTCATTCACCGCCCATTCAGCGGGACGATTATCGGCACAAACAAATGATAATATGCATAAAAATATTATTAAAGTGCTAAAAAATCTTTTCATAAACACCTCCAAGTTAGGATTCATTTTCTTTTGTAATATTATACCCATTATAGCCGCGTTAAGATTCTCACGTTGTCGCTAGCGCTCCACCTCAGAATGACAACGCGGGCGGAAAACTACTCTCCTCGCAATGACAGCGTAAAAAGCCATGTCATTCAGAGGCGGCTATGTTTTTCTGCCGACGTAGGAATCTTACGGCTTTTGCATCACTTATCTTCACCCTATGACAACAAGGGGAAATTATCTTTCCTCTGCACTATTCATCGCGGCAATAATACTATGAATAACAAATAAGCCCCAGTTTACATAATAACAAATGGCAATTAAAAAAGACCAAATATTAAACAATGGATTGGTAATATATAGTAGCACTTTAAATATTATAAGCGTTATAAAAAGAGCACAGGGACTTAACCAAGCTCTCTTTAACGGACTTAATTCAATATATTTATCATCCAAAATTTTATTTACTTTATTCCAAACCAATACAGAGATAACAGTAAAAACTATTATCCCCAAAATACACCCTGTTAAACCACAATAACCTGGAATAATAGACCCTAAAAACAAGAATACAACAAAGCCTAAAACACAAACAATAATAAATAATATAATTATGCTCCATATTATCCGCAATAATGCTTTATTCATGATTATTTATCAATAACATCAACGCGACATCATCGGTAAAGCTCGATTGATTGGCTGTATGTCTAACTTCAAATGCCGTATAAATTTCATCTAAAAACTGTTGTGGATTTTCGATTAAATCTGGAATAAACTGATTGGAGAGCTTTCTCACCGATTCCCAATCACTAAAATCGCCACAGCCACCAGAACAAAAAAGTCCATCGGTATAAAGAAAAATCGCATCCCCACTATTTATAGACATTTGTTTTGTTTCGTAGTTCACATCCTCTAGCATACCGACGACAAATCCATTTTCTTCAATTTTAACAAATTTATTTTCAGTAGCACGGTAAATTAAAGGATAAGGTTGTCCCCCATTAGCATATTTTAACATACCATTTTCAATAATACCGACAAAAGCTGTAAACATCAAAAAACTATTATTAAAAGAAAAATCAAAAATATCAAAAATCGAATGGTTCATCGCATCTAATATCTGATCGGGCTTTAAATTAGGATTTTCTATCGTTTTACGATAAAGCATTTTAACCATAGAAGATGCCATACCAGCGGCAATGCCATGCCCTGTTACATCGGCGATAATAAAATGTATTTTACCATCAATTTCAACACAATCAAAACAATCGCCACCAATATAAAGCGACGGATCATAGCGATAATAAAGATCTACTTTTTTTAGATTTTGCGTTTTAGGAAGCATAATTTCAGCGAAACGATGAGCATTTTGTAATTCACCATTAATTTTATTATTAAGGGCAATAATCGTTTGACTTTGCTCGTGTAACATCAAGGCGTTACGTGCTTTTAAAGGCAAAATCGTCTTCATATCATCAGGAGAGAGTGGCTTTTTAAAATAATCAACTGCCCCTTCTCGAAGGGTTCTTTCTATAGCCGAAATATCGGCGAGAGCTGAATTAACAATCACTGGTATATCGTGATATTCAGGCGTTTGATTAATAATTTTCAAGACTTGATAACCATCTAATACTGGTAAAACCAAATCGAGAATAATTAAATCTATACTCCGTCTTTTTAAAATCCCTAAAACGCACTCACCATTATCAGCCTCTTCAAATTCTAAATTAGAAATTCCCTGTGACAATGCTTTTTTTATCAATACTCTATTTATTTTTTGATCATCCGCTATTAATACTCTATATGACATCGTAGACTAATCCTCTAAGCCGAATAATTGGTCTAATTTCATTAAGCGAAATAAACTGCGCACATCATCACTAGCACCAATAATACGAAAAATAATGCCTTCATCTTTCATTTTTTTATATAAACTAACGACAAAAGTTACACCGACAGAATCAATATTCTTTGTTTGACTAAGATCAACTGTAAGCTCTGCCATATCATTTTCATCTTTTAAAAAATTATCGATTTCTATATGAAACTGCTCAACATGGTTAGCCGTTAAATCATGTTCTAACAATAATTGGATTTCATTATTATTTTTATTTTTTTTCATCTCTCTCTCCTTTTTTTAAATCAAGGCTTACAACCACGGTATTATCATCAATGATAATAGTGAATTTCATTTTTTTAATCGTTTTGTATCCCCGTCGTCTATTACTAATTATTTCATCTTCCATAGTATCAATTGTCAAATTTTTAGGATTAATTCCTTCACCTTCATCGCTGATATAAAAAATCAACTTACCAGCTTCATGCTCTATTCTTAAATCAATAAACTTATCAGGTGAAAATTTATTACCATGTTCCGCTGCGTTATTCAGCATTTCCCTTAGCATAAAATCAATCTTAAAAATAAGTGTTTCCGATAACTGCAATTTTTCAAGCAATAATTCATCAACTTGTCTTACACAAATATCAACAGACTCGAAACTCGAATTAATGCTTTGATCATATAATAACAAGCGTTCTCCTTTCTTTGCTCCCATTTATTCTAAATCAAAATGATCTAATAAACCATTTAAAACACCTTGATTTAATTTATCAATAAACCTTTCATCGTGAAGATTATTCAAATCATTTTCATTACTAAGAAAGCCCGTTTCGATTAAGATAGCACTCATATCAGAAGTCCTAATCACAGCTAAATCCATACGTTCTTTAATACCTCTATCAAAAGTACCTGTTTTATTGATAATATTATCATGTATCGTTTTAGCAAACTTTGGACTCTTGCCATAAAGTGTTTCTATGCCGTAAGCTTCAAAATTCGCCGCGGAATTCGCATGGATAGAAATAAAAGCATCAGCCTCCAATTCATTGGCAATATCCGTACGCGTATAAAGCCCAATAAATTCATCGGTTTCACGCGTCATATAAACATTAAGCCCATTACTTTCAAGTAATTTTTTCAACCTTAAAGCAATAGTGAGATTAATATCTTTCTCTTCTGTACCATCAATTTTACTAATCGCTCCTGGATCATGCCCACCATGTCCTGGATCAATTACAATCAATAGCTTACCATCTTGTGGACGCTTAATTCTATTTTTAGTCATAATTCTAACGCTAATACCCTTATCATATTTATCGCGCTTATATTCCACACCATCTTTTAAATAAACTTCAATTAAATAATATTTTTTCTTTTCATCAACGATGATTTTACTAATCTTATCATCATAAGGTTTAAATTTTACAGGCTTTAAATTTGTATCATCTTTATCAATCTTAACTTCTATCATATGAGCATCTTTATCATAATCGAGTTCATAATCTTTAGGGTTTTCACATAAAATTCTTAACATACTAGTTTTTTTATCAACAGAATAATAATCGATTTGCTGTAATTCATCTTGATTTTCTAAATTAATCCATAATTGATTTTTTGTCTTGTCAATATTTATATATTCAACATCATTAAAATCTTCTAATTCCAAAACAACACGCGTTATCCACTGTTCTTCACCATAAACTTCTTTGGCATTTAATTGCCCATAAGTTACCTTTCTAATCCCTTTATCATTAATCGCTACTTCACCAATTCCCGCAGGAATATCATCCAATTTTGCGCCCAAAATATCAATAATATACTTATTTTTTTCTGGCCACTCAGTTATCTTATAAACGGGTTCATCTATTGCTTGAACCATAATATATTCATCACTAATCAGCTGTTCACGCGTAATTGATTTAATATTATTAACAAAACTAATCGTTAATTTATTATCTTCTTCCTTAATATCATAACCACGCGCCTGTTCCATATCAATTTCTATCAATAATTCAGGGACATCATCTTCTATTCGTTGTTGAGCTTTAAATGTACCAATACCCCCATCATCAATAATTTCTGTATAAGTGCCATTTTCATCTGTTTCAAGTAAATCTTCTGCAATAACGACATTAGCAAGTTGTAATATCAATTTACTTCTACGCTCAATTTCAGAACCATCGACAAAATAATCGACATAAGAAACCTTATCACTCGTTTCGATCACGAATTCTTGTGCCCCTTCATTTTGTTGATATTCTATTTTCTCTATACGTTGTAAAGGTCGATTTAAACGAACTTCTTTCGATATATTATCCCACGCAATATGTAATCCCAATTCTTCGGATAAAAAACGCAACGGCACCATTGTTCTATCATTACCATTATATGCCATTAATTTTGCTGGAATATCACTAGGTAGTGGAACTTCTTTGCCATTAACAAGCGCTGTTTTCGACTCTAACTTTAACGCAATATCCTTATCTTCATATAGGACATGCGCTGTTTGGTTTTCGCCATCCCAGCTAACATCAGCGCCAAGCATTTCCGTAATCGCTCTAATCGGTACCAAGGTGCGCGAATACTGAACATCATCACGCCATTCAATATAAATAATTGCTGGTACATCAGTAACGACGTCATCACCACCAATAGTAATATGAGCTGGAATGTACTCATCTGTCTTTTCTGTTGAGTGATCGTAAAGTTTCACTTTACCAAATTCCGATGTATTTTCAGCAAAACTGACAAATGTCAATAACGTAAGTACTATCCAAACTAAGACTAGATTTTTACGAATATTTTTATACTGCATTGTTATCCTCACTTTTATTCAAAAAATTCCCAAAATATGACTTTTAATATAAATTATTCGCATCGTTTAAACGGGCGACGAATTCTTCTTCATCTATGATTTCTATGCCAAGATTTTGTGCTTTTGTTAATTTAGAACCAGCTGATTTTCCCGCGACTAATAGCGTTGTTTTTTTACTAACGCTACTAGTTGCTTTGCCACCTAGACGGGTAATATAATCTTCTGCCTCTACACGCGTCATAGCGTTCAAACTACCTGTCACAACTATGGTCTGTCCATCAAAAATAAGTTTTTGCTCCACTGGCTTAGCTAAAGGTTGCGGTTTTACTCCCATTTCATTCAAACGATTTAACAAATGCTTAATATCTTCACGCCTAAAATATTGCACTACTTGATCGGCTATTTTATCTCCTATACCATCAATTAATTCTATTTCTGCTGCACTAGCTTGCTGTAATTTATTCAATGTTTCAAATTCTACCGCCAATAAATGCGCCGCTTTTTTACCAACTAAGGGAATTCCTAAAGCAGCAATCAATTTATCTAGTGGATTATTTTTTGATTGCTCAATGGAAGCAAGCAAATTATCGAGTTTCTTTTCCCCCATTTTAGGCAACAATAAAATTTCTTTCTTTTTTTCTCTAAGTTCATAAATATCAGCAATATTCTCAAGTAAAGCGACTTCCGTTAACTGTCTAACTATCGCTTCACCAAAACCATCAATATCCATGCCCGCTTTAGAGACAAAATGAATTAAACTTCTATCGTTTTTCGCAGGACAAGCTTTATTCGTACAACGAAGCGCTACTTCACCCTCTAATCTCTCTGTCTGAGCGCCACAAGCAGGACAAAATTCAGGTAAAATATAAGGCTTACTATCAGCAGAGCGCCCGCTTAAATCGACGGCAACAACCGCAGGAATCACATCCCCTGCCTTTTCAATAATCACAGTATCGCCTACTCTAATATCTTTCTCACTAATAAAATCTTGATTATGAAGTGTTGCGTGTCTAACAGTTGAGCCCGCCAAAAAAACTGGCTCAAATTCTGCCCTAGGCGTAATTACTCCCGTTCGTCCAACCTGCGTTTCAATCGCAAGTAATTTTGTTATCGCTCTTTCCGCGGCAAATTTATAAGCCACTGCCCAACGTGGACTGCGCGCCCGTTCACCCAAAGCTTCACGCAAAGCTAAATCTTCGACACTAATTACCAAGCCATCAATATCATAAGCGAGTTCACCGCGAAGTTCATTTACTTTTTCTATCTGTTTTTCAATTTCAGCAATATTTTTTACCGTTTGCGATTCTATCACTTTAAAACCCAAATCTCTTAAATAAGCAAGCGCTTCTGACTGCGTTTTAATTTCCTTAGGCAAGCCATCTAATGCCGAAAAAACCAAAATATCAAGTGGTCTTTGTGCGACAATTTTTGAATCCAACTGCCTCAGTGAACCAGCTGCTGCATTACGAGCATTGGCAAAAGCTTGTTTGCCCGCCTCTATATTACGCTGATTCATCGATAAAAAACCCGCTTTTGAAATATAGACTTCACCTCTAACAATAATATCGACAGCTCGTTTTAATTTTAAAGGCACAGTTTTAATTGTTTTAACATTTTCCGTTACATCTTCACCAACACTACCGTCACCACGAGTTGCCGCCCTAATCAAAACACCATTTTCGTAAGTAAGCGCGACAGATAAACCATCAATTTTATATTCTAAATCATAAATAATACTCCTATTAATTTCTTTTTTTAGGCGCTCTTCAAACTCTTGAATATCAGCTAATGAATAGGTGTTGGCAAGTGACAATAAACGCACCTTATGCTCTACCTGCTCAAAACTATCCAGTGCTTTAGCTCCTACCCTTTGCGTAGGCGAATCAAGCGCTAGCCAATCAGGATTAGCTTTTTCAATCTCAAATAACTTAGCTAAACGCTGATCGTACTCAAAATCACTAATCGTCGGCTGATTTAAAACGTAATACTCATAATTATACTGATTTAAAGTTAAAACTTCTGTTAAATAATCTGCTTTATTCATCATTACTCCATTTTACTATTACCCCCGCGTTAAGATTCCTACGTCTTCACTTCGTTCGTCCTCTGAACGACAACGCGAGGATTAAATAATTACGATCAATCAACAATCTCCAAAGGCGCTATTGTTTTATCCAGATGTTTTATACCCGATTTATCAAAAGCTATTGTAACAATATTTTTATCTTTCACCGTAATTACCATGCCTTTGCCAAACTTAGCATGCTTTACTTTAGTTCCAGCCTTTAATTCCAACACACTATTTTCATTTTTAGCGGGCATAGAACTTTCAAAGAAAAGTTTTGTATTATTGATTTGTTTATTAAAGCGACGCTCCAATAATTCATCTGGCAATTCATCGATAAAACGCGAAGCTGCATTACTAGTATAACTACCAAAATACATTCTCCTCTGCGCACTAGAAAGATAAAGCCGACGTTCAGCACGAGTAATACCAACATAGCAAAGCCTACGCTCTTCATCGAGATTGCCCTCTTTTACCGCCATTGCCGAAGGAAAAAGAGTTTCTTCCATACCGACTAAAAAGACAGTATCAAATTCTAAACCTTTCGCGGCGTGTAAGGTCATTAACAAAACCTCACCTTGCTCTGAAATTTCGATTTCATCTTGATCACTATACAAAGCAATTTCTTGTAAAAATAAATTCAAATCACCGCTCATATACTTTTGCTCAAAATCTATCATTTGGTTGTATAGTTCATCTATATTTTCTATTCGCGCCTGCGCTTGCGGATTTTTTTCTAATTCTAAATTGTGTTTATAAGATGTATTAGTAAATACGCGCTTTAAAATTTCTGAACCATTTAACTGCTCTATATCCTCTATTAAAGGGTGAACTAAGATATAAAAATCGCGTAAACCGCGCAAAGTTTTTGCTCCCATGGCACTTTCATTTAAAGCATACTCTAAAGCTTGATAAAGCGCTATATTCTGATCGTTCGCTATCGTCATTAAGCGTTCCAATGTTTTAGCGCCTATTCCCCTACGAGGTTGATTAATAATTCTTAAAAAAGAAACATCGTCTAAAGGATTGGCAATAAAACGCAAATAGGCGAGCATATCCTTGATTTCTGCCCTTTCATAGAACTTATGTCCTCCGATGATTTTATAGGCAATACCTGCACGATTAAAGGCATTTTCAAACAAACGTGATTGGGCATTTGTTCTATATAAAACGGCAAAATTACTGAGTTTAATACCATCTTTGCTCAAATCCAAAATCTCCTGAGCGACAAAATCGGCTTCTTGCTCAGCGTCTGGCGCCTGATAATAAACGATATCCTCACCCGCATTGTTATCCGTCCACAAATTCTTATCATGTCTTTCGCTATTATTACCGATTACCGCATTAGCTGCATCGAGAATTTTTTGACTAGAGCGATAATTTTGTTCAAGCATTATAAGCTTTGCATCCTTATAATCGCGTGTAAAATCTCTAATATTACGAATATCAGCACCGCGCCAACTATAAATCGACTGATCTCCATCACCGACAACACATAAATTTTTACTACCAGCTGCCAATTTTTTCACCAACAAATATTGCACGTGATTGGTATCTTGATACTCATCGACGTGCAGATAACGAAATTTATTTTGATAAAATTTTAACACTTCTTTATCTTTCTCAAATAGATTCAAGGTATTGACTAAAAGGTCATCAAAATCCATCGCATTGCTATTTTTAAGCGCCCGTTGATACCGTTTGTAAATTTCTGCAATCTGTTTCGTTTGATATGAAATGGTGTTTTTTTGGTAATCAACAGGTGTTTTTCTTTGATTCTTCGCCTTAGAAATCGCTGCCTTAATATAATTGATTTTCAACTCTTTATCATTAATAGCTAGCTCTTTCATGATTTTTTTAATCAATTCACGTTGATCCCCTGCATCATAAATCACAAAATTACTCGTATAATCTAAAGCGCTGGCATGTCGGCGTAGTATTTTCACACAAATAGAGTGAAATGTTCCCATCCAGACATCATCTGCCTCTAATCCAACCAAATCAATTACCCGCGATTTCATTTCCTTCGCTGCTTTATTAGTAAAAGTCAAAGCGATAATATTACTCGCTTTAACACCTAAGTCAATTAAATAAGCGATTCTATAAGTAAGAACGCGGGTCTTACCTGAGCCCGCGCCCGCTAATACTAAAACTTGACCTTCCGTCGCTTTTACCGCTTTTAGTTGACTGGCATTGAGTCTTTGTAATTGCATAACTTACTTATTACCAATACGCGCAATTTCAGCACTAACTTCTTCTGGCAATCTATCAAACATTAAGCTAACAGAATCATGCGAATGAATACGTTTAATGGTTTCAGCAAACAATGGCGCCACACTAATCACTCTAATTTTACTACTATTCTTAATATAAGGATTATAAACCGTATCCGTAGTAAAGAGCATATCAATCTCGCTCTCTTCTAATTTTTTAAGCGCTTTTCCTGTCAACATCACATGCGAAAGACAAGCGTACACTTTTTTTGCACCGCGTTTTTTTAATTCCTTTGCCAATTCAATTATTGTACCACCACTAAGGGTGAAATCATCAACTATTACACAATCTCTAGAATCAACGCTACCAATAAGTTCTAAAATTTCAGCATTTTCGGAATGGTCAACGCGTGTTTTGTCACCAATTACTGTATCGACACCTAATAATTTAGAAATCTTACGCGCCTCTTTCGCATAACCTGCATCAGGTGAAACGACAACATAATCATCTAAACCCAACTCATTAATCATTTCAACAAAAACAGGATGAGCTGTTAAATTATCAACTGGTTTACTAAAAAAACCTTGAATTTGTGGGCTATGTAAATCCATAGTTACGATTCTATCTACGCCCACTACTTCTATACAATCCGCACAAACGCGCGCCCTAATCGATACACGCGGTTCATCCTTTTTATCAGCCTTAGCATAACTAAAGAAAGGCATAATAACCGTAATCGATTTTGCACTTGCTCTTTTAAAAGCATCAATCCAAAAAAGAATTTCGACAAATTCATCATTAGGATTCATACCTATACTCTGAACTAAGTAACATTCTTCACCTCTAACTGTCTCGCCAATACGAACAAAAGTGTTGCCCTCAGAAAAATTAAATATATCGCTTTTTGCTAAAGGAACCCCTAAATAATGACAAATTTCACTAGCAAAATCTTCACCCGAAGAACCTGCAAAAATTTTAATTGAGTCTTTCATTGAATACCTCTCTTTTAATAGCTTAGTTGACCTCTTTACTATATCACATTTTATGCAATTAAGGAATATTTTTCTCAATTTTAAATATAAGTGTAATAGTAGTTATACAATACCGTATATTAAGTAAAAAAACTGTAAAATTTTTACAATAGTAAAAATCTTACAGCTTCTATCAAGTAATTATTAATTTTCTAAAACATTAGATTTTGTATTTTGTGGATACCATAAAATTCTATACTCACCATTAGTAACTTTAACTATATGCCAAATTTTAGTCGCTACATCATAATAATGATTTCTTTTCTTATCATAAGTACGATAAAGTACGACTAATGTAGTCTGATCACCATCACTTTCGCTACTAATTTGATATACATCAACATCGCCAATCTCTTCGTTATAATCTTTCATTGTTTTCACAAAAATATTAAGCATGCCATCATCAGACATTAAAGTCATATCATAAGCTTGACTATAATACTTTAATTTAACTAAATCTAAAAATTCTAACAAATAATTTTCAGGAGTTTGTGTAAATTCCTCATTCATTTGTGGATTAAAATGCAAATCAGCATAATTAATGCCATCATCGAGATAATATCCAACATCTCTACCTGCAATTCGGAGTTGTACGCTATCGATGCTATCAAACTGTGTAATAGAATTAACCAAGGCATAAATCATTTCTTGATTCTTTCCTTCTTGCCAAAACTTAGAATCGAGAATATCTTCACTGAGATTAAGATATAATTTTTCATTAAAAATATCTTCAGAAATTATCTGACAATTTTCAGCAATCAAACTATGATAAGCGGGATTTTTCGGCGCTGTTTTTAACGCCTTAAATACAGCCGATACTAATTCATTATGTTCGACATCAATATTTTTGATTTCACTAACCAAAAGTGAATTTTCACCTAAATAATAAATTGCTGCTTCTAATTTAAAATTCGATGCCTTAGGCGCTATCCCTTGCTTCCCGCCATATTCAACATCTCTTACTTGAAATTGTAAAAAAACAAAACTAACAACAGAAATAGTCAAAGCAGCTAATAAAAAATTTCGTAATTTACGACTCATTACGCCTCCTTAAAGGTAAAGACAAAATGAATTTTGAACCAGCGTTAACTTGACTTTGTAATTTTATTGTACCACCATGCAAAATAATAATTTGTTGTGCAATAGCTAAACCTAAACCCGAACCACCAGTGGAACGAGAACGCGCTGAATCAACGCGATAAAAACGTTCAAAAATATGAGGAATGTCCTCTTCTGGAATACCAATACCATTATCTTCAATCGTAATAATCGCATTTTCTCTATTATTTGTTAAACTAACGTGAACAGCTCCACCTGAACGCGTATATTTAACAGCATTGCCAACCATATTAATAATACATTGACGTATCCTGATAATATCGAGTTCTATATCGACATCATGTTTAGCATGATAAGTCAATTCTATCCCTTTTTTCTGCGCAATAGGTTTCAAAGTTTTAATACACTGTTCTATTAAAGTATTAAGATTAGTTTGCGAAATTTTAAGCTCAACCTTAGCTTGATCTAAATTCGTCAAATTTAATAAAGTATCAATGATATCATTCAATCGATCGAGCTCACCGTCTATATCAGCCATAAAATCTTCATAAACACCAACATTTTGTGGTCTACTATCAAGCATAGTTTGAGCAATAATTTTTAATGAAGTAATCGGTGTTCTCAGTTCATGAGAAACATCGGATACAAATTTTTTGCGCAAATCATCCATCGCTGTCAAGCGTGCAATCATTAAATTCATCGATTCCGATAAAACACCGAGTTCATCATGACTATGTATTTTTATTTTCTTAACTTTACTGCCAGGACTAATATCCCTAACGACACTAGTTAATTCCAATAAAGGTTTTGAAAAAATATCCGTTAACAATATACTAAAAATCAAGGTCACTAAAATAACCAAGGCAGATAAACCATAAAAGTCGCCTAAAATATTCTCTATTCTATCGTGCACATCTTGTGGTGACGACGACATCAAAAGCGCACCAATTATTTCACCAGAATAATTAATCGGTAAGCAGGTATAAATAGCTTGTCCTATATCATCGAAAGAATAAAGTTTAGAGCTAGAAGAACCGAGTAATGCATTTTTAACAACTTTTAAATCTGATAAATTTCTTCCCTTATAATCATCGTAAGCATCAGAAATGACTAATCCATTAGTATCAACTAAAAGTACCCGAGCATTAATATTAATACTATAACTCTTTAGAGTTTGTTCAATATAAACGCGCCTATCTTTTTTTTCAATTGCACTGAAAGAAGGCGCGATTTGATCGGCTAAAATCGCGCCTTGACTTAGTAAATTATTATTTTTTTCGGTCAACATATAATCCGTTAAAGAAGCATTAATTAAGCCTTCAAACGTAAATAATGTCAACACTACTAACAATAAATAAGTAGAAACTAATTTCCACCTAATGCTAATAAACATTTTATTCATGCTTAAAATAATATCCTACGCCCCATTTAGTTTGAATATACTCAGGCTGTGAAGAATTTTTTTCGATTTTTTCACGTAAACGTCTAATATGAACATCAACAGTTCTAACATCACCTAAATATTCATCACCCCATATTAACGTCAATAATTCATCGCGTGAATAAACTTTCCCCTTATTGGTCGCCAAAAGCAAAAGTAAATCAAATTCCTTAGCTGTTAAATTAATATCTCTATTATCAAATTGAACTTTACGACCAAGTGTATTAATAGTAAACTCACCCGCTTTAATCACACTAGATTTTTGCGCATTTTCCGCTAAAGTCGTACGCCTAAAAATGGCTTTAATTCTAGCTTTAAGTTCTAAAATATTAAACGGCTTCGTCAAATAATCGTCTGCTCCATACTCTAAACCTAACAATTTAGAAGAATCATCGCCTTTAGCAGTTAAAATAATAATTGGAACAACATTTTGTTCACGAATTTTTTTACAAACTTCTAACCCATCCATTTTAGGTAACATCAAATCCAATACAATTAAATCAAACTTTTCTTCCAAAGCTCGTTTCAATGCCATTTCGCCATCAACAGCAGTTTCGATATGATAATCTTCCTGTTCTAAGCTATATTTTAAACTCTTTAATAATACCGCCTCATCATCAACTACTAATAATTTTTTCTTCATAATATCCTCACATCATGCATATTTACATCTATTCAACTAATATATTACCTTTTTTTTACAAAAAATGCAACTTTTTGCAAATTTTTATTTTTTTTTAATGAAAAATAAAAAAAAATAATCATTTATGGTGAATTTTTCCCATTATCTAAATAAATATAGGGTCTTATCGCTGCTAATTTTCTCTCACCTATACCCTTAACTGCTAATAAATCATCAATTGTTTTAAATCTGCCATGATTTTTTCTATATTCAATAATATTATTAGCCGTTTTTTCACCTATACCCTTAATTTTTACTAATTCATCAATTGTTGCTAAATTTATATTAATTAACACGCGCTCTTCTAACTGCTTCTCAATAGGTTCAGCGACTATTTTCGATGTTAAATCAATACTATAACTATCAGCTTCTGGAACGACTACAGGTAATGGGGAAATAGTCTTTAAAGTAACCAATACAAATGCTATTATAACCAAATTTATCAACTCTAAAACAATATTTTTAAACATTATATTTTTCCTCGTAATTTAAACAAAATAACTATTAAAACTCTTTTAGTAACTATATTAAGAAATCATATTGAGATTTCTACGTCGCTTCACTTCTCAGTATGACAACGTGGATTGACTGAATAAATAAATCTCTTATTTAGACTATCGTAATTTCAAAATAAATACAAGTAATTTTGAATAAAAAACTACACAAGTGTGCAGCTAGCATTCAAAATGAAATTCATTACAAATCCCCCTCAAAAAAACATATAAAAAAGCTAGTCATAAACGAGAAAAGCTAGTAATTTCACGGATTAGCGAACTTAAAAAAATAAAAAATTAACAAAAAAACATTGTCAAAGATATTAAATTTTGATATAATTTTATTAATCAAAGACAATAACAAACAAATGGAGCTAAGCATGGCAGAAAAAATTTCTCGCGCTGTTATTAGGCGCTTACCCAAATACCATCGTTATTTAAAAGATTTAATGGATAAAGATATTACGCGTATATCTTCACGCGAATTAAGTGAAATTATGGGTTTTACCGCTTCACAGATCAGACAAGATTTTAATAACTTTGGCGGTTTTGGACAACAAGGTTACGGGTATAATGTTAATGATTTATATAAAGAAATTGCTCGTATTCTCGGTCTTGTTGACGAATATAAAACGATAATTATTGGTGCAGGTAACCTCGGAAGAGCACTTGCTAATTATGGTAATTTTGAAAATTTCGGTTTCAAATTACAAGCAATGTTTGATGTTGATGAAAAAATCATCGGCGCAAAAATTAACGGTTTAGAAGTATTACACAGTAATAGCTTAAAAAAATACATCGATAAAAATCATATTGATATCGCCTATATCTGTACAAATAAATCATCAGCACAAGTAATTGCAGAAACTGTTATTGCATCTGGTATAAAAGCAATTTGGAATTTTGCTCCAACTGATTTAATTGTACCAGAGGATGTTGTAGTAGAAAACGTTCACTTGATTGAAGATTTATTTACACTCTCTTATTTTTTAAAAGGCGCAAGTAAATAAGCTCATATGCGCTTTCAATAGTTGAAGGCGCTTTTTTGTATAATTTATGTATGGAGGCATACAAATGAAAAATGTAGTAATTGTTTCAGCGGTTAGAACAGCACTTGGATCTTTTGGTGGTACACTCAAAAATGTAGGGGCAGTTGATTTAGCGACAACTGTAATCAAAGCTGCAATGGAAAAAGCTAATTTAGCTCCAGAAGAAGTAGACGAAGTTATTTTAGGTTCTGTCTTACAAGCAGGTTATAAACAAGGAATAGCAAGACAAGCCGCCCTCAATTCTGGCTTACCAGTAACAGTTCCAGCAACTACCATTAATATGATTTGTGGTTCAGGATTAAAAAGTGTTTCACTTGCAGTACAATCAATTATCAGCGGTGATAACGAAGTTGTTATCTGTGGTGGTACTGAAAACATGAGTGCGTCACCTTACCTTTTACCAAAAGCGCGTTGGGGTGCACGCATGGGAAATGATAAGATCATTGATTACATGGTTAGCGATGGCTTAACTGATGCTTTTGAAGGCTATCACATGGGTATTACAGCTGAAAATGTAGCTGAAAAATATAATTTAACAAAAGAAATGCAAGACGAATTTGCTTTGCAATCGCAACAAAGAGCAGCTAATGCTAAAAAATCTGGACGTTTTAAAGATGAAATCGTACCAGTTGAAGTACCACAACGCAAAGGTGATCCAGTAATCTTTGAAGAAGATGAATTTATCAGAGATGGTGTTACATTAGAAAATTTAGCTAAATTAAAACCAGCATTCAAAAAAGGTGGTACAGTTTCAGCTGGCAACGCTTCTGGTATTAACGATGGTGCAGCTTGTTTAATCGTTATGAGCGAAGAAAAAGCGAAAGCTTTGGGAATCAAACCACTTGTAACAGTTGTCAGTCATGCTTCTGCAGGCGTTGAGCCAGAAATAATGGGTACAGGTCCTATTCCTGCAACTAGAAAAGCACTTAAAAAAGCAAATTTAACAATAGAAGATATGGACTTAGTCGAAGCAAATGAAGCCTTTGCAGCACAAGCATTAGCTGTTGCAAAAGAACTCAATCTAGATGCAGAAAAAACTAATGTCAATGGTGGTGCAATCGCAATTGGTCACCCAATCGGGGCATCTGGTGCAAGAATTTTAGTAACTTTAATTCACGAAATGTTAAAAAGAGATTCTAAGTACGGTCTAGCTACCCTCTGTATTGGTGGCGGTATGGGTGAGGCACTAATAGTAAAAAGATAAGAGGTCTTATGGCTCAATACTCAAATGAAATTAAATTAGAACTATTAAGAAGTTTTTATCTTTCTTATTCATTGCAACAAAAGGGTTTAAGTATTAATAAAATAACTTTAGACTTTATTGATTTGCACTTGCTTAACGTTTTAAATGAAGAGCCTAAGAGCATAAAACAGCTTTGTACTCTTACCAATCTCGATAGGAAAGAAATAAATAAACGCATTACAAAACAAATTAAAGCTGGATTAATTGAAAAGAAAACAATGGAAGATGATAAACGTTCAAGTATATTAGTTCTAAAACAAGAAGGAAAACTTGCAGAAAAAGAAAGTAGTAAAAAAATAAATCAAGTATTAGAAATAACAACTAGTAATTTAAGCCTTAAAGAAGAACGTAGTGTCTTAAAATATTTAAAGGATTTAAATGATGCTTTAACAGACGTCATTTGATTTATCACTAAGTACTATTTAAAATAAAAGCTTACAAACAACACAGTTTGTAAGTTTTTTTATTTCTAAACAATAATTGATTTATGCCGATATTCCTCTAGCAAATAAAATTTAGGAGGAACTATGAAAAAAATTTATTTAAAGCGTTTTACAGCGCTATTACTGGTATTTATACTGAGCATAGGCAACGCTGGCATCGCAGCCTTTGCCGAAAATCAGCAATACCAAATCAAAGCAAAAGGAGATGGATACAAAAAAGTAAATTATTCCGTCGAAGAAGAATATAGGAATTTGATTAAAAAAATAGTTGCTACTTCTTCTGATAAAATGACAACTATTTATCCAAAAACCTTTGGACACTTAAAATCTTGCGGTTTGACTTTAGGCTTTCATGGTGTCGATAGCGCCGACGAAGAAAGTAATGCCCATGTATTTACTGTCATAAATAAAAATCATTATCCAAAAGAAGAAATTCAACTTTCCTTACAATTAATGGTCAATATTCGCCAATTTAGAGTAAAAGATCAGCCAATGACAGAACAAAATAAAAAAAGACTGATTTCGACGATAACGCATGAAACCATGCATGCAATGATGATAGAAAGCTTAACCTCTGGTTTAACAGGACACTATGTCAATGCTGACATCGGCGGAGGATTCCCTAACTGGTTTATTGAAGGCATGGCTACTGTATCAGGTGGCGGTACCAACGTTGTCAGTAACGCATTATTTGCTTCTGGGTCAACAATGGTGAATGGTAGTTCTCAATTTGGAAAACGTATAGATGACCCAAACTTGACAGAAGCAGATGTAAAAAAAGCCATTACACGTTCATCGTTAATTCTAGGCAGGGAATCAAACTCAAGCGATTCTCTAATCACGTATGCATCATACAGCACAGGATATTTAGCTTGTATGTATTTAGGAGAATTAATTGCCGATGAAGATGGCGATTTAAGTAATCAAGAACCCGATGTTGTCAAAATAAGAGCGGGATTAGATACTTTAATGAGTGAAATCGCTAAAGGCTATAGCCTTGACCAAGCGATAGGAAAATTAACACATAATAAATATGCGGGTTTAACTGATTTTGAAGAACATTCAACAGATGAACTAACACAGTACTCTTTTAAATTAATTCAGCAAATTAAACACGGTACAGGTTCTGTCTTAACGGATTTAAACGCTAAATATACAATAAACCCTAATAGCTTAAGTATACCAGCTAATCCAACAGTACAAGTCAATGACAATTATATGAGAATGGGCAATAAATACCCCACAGAGCATATCGTCATTAAAGGGGGAAATAGATTCAATACAGGTTATGATTTTAAAGGCGATTACCCCAGTGATACCAGAAAACCTAATATAGTACTCGAAACTGCTACAGTAGAAAATGTCACTATTGATTATAACAAGAAAAAAATTACGGGCTTAACTAACGGCGTCTATCTAATCGACGGCGAAATTGTTAACCCAGATTTTATGGGCGAACTCGACGTAACACCTTATTTAGGCAAAACAATTCGCATTATGAAACAAGGTCATAGTTATTTAAAAAATAGCGATATCTTTATACTCGATGTAGCTGCTGAAAAAGAGATAGCAACAGAAAAATTAGTATCCATTAAAGTACTGGATAAAATAGATAATAGCAATATAACAGGTGCTGCTATCACGGTAAAAGCCAAAAACTCGCAGGAAAATGTACAAGCCGAAAATAAAAACAATTATGAACTAAAAATAGATACAACTTATATTATCTCAGCGAAAAAAGATGGTTATAAGTCAAATTCTTTAGACTATAAAGTCAATAAAAATGATAACCAACTTATAGAAATAAAACTAGAAAAATTAACATCGACAACAGAAAACGAAACGGAAAAGACGACAGAAGCAAACACTGAGAAAACAGCTGAATCTAGCACCGAACAGATGACCGAATCTAGTCCTGAGCAGACAACGGAATCTAGCACTAAGCAGACAACAGAATCTAGCACTAAACAGACAATAGAATCTAACACTGAACAGACAATAGAATCTAACACTGAACAGACAACAGAATCTAGCACTGAACAGACAACAGAATCTAGCACTGAACAGACAACAGAATCTAGTACTGAATCGTCAACCGAGTCAAGTACTGAATCGACAACGACGTCAAGCACAGAATTAACAACAGAAACAAAAACAGATGCCAATTCAGATATAGACAATGATAACGATAACGCAAATGACGACGATGCAGACGAAGACAATGATGACAAAGATGACGATTCAGATAATGAGTCAAATCTAAAAGATAATGTTAATTCTTCATCTAATGATAAAACAAAGTCAACGCAAAAATCAAAGCCTACGCTCAAAAAAGAAAAAATTTATAAAAACAATTTCAAAGACATAAAGAAAAATGATTGGTATTATGAAGCGGTAAAATTTGCCTACGAACACAATTATATGAATGGCGAAAGCAAAAAAGAATTCAAGCCATATAGTGTCGTGACAAGAGCGCAAGTAGTAAGCATACTCCATCGATTATCAGGTGATAAAACAAAAAATTCAGAAAATATATTTACCGATGTCGAAAAAAATGCGTGGTACACATCATCTGCTAACTGGGCAAAGAAAAACAGCATTGTCAATGGTGTTGGCAACAATAAATTTGCACCCAATAAAAATTTATCAAGAGAAGAATTTATCACCATACTGTATCGCTATACCAAAAAATACAAAAAAAATGAGACTAAAACAACAAATAACTTAGGCGCTTTCACAGACAGCAATCAGGTTTCTGAATTCGCCGTTAAACCAATGGAATGGGCAATACAAGAAGGTCTAATTGATGGCTTTAATGATGGCAGCATTTCACCAAAAACTAGCACCCTACGTGCGCAAATCGCGATGATATTAATGAAATATATAGAAAAATATGGTAAGTAAATAAAAATCCCCCGTTAAGATTCTCACGCCTACGGCTCAGAATGACAACGGGGGATATTTTATTTATTTTTTCGCTTTACTAGAAGCCGTGTTGACTTCATCAAATGCCCAATGAGATTTTGGCACATCTTTATAAAGTTCTGATGTTAAGCTAATTAACGGTCTATCTGTAATACGATTTAAAATTTGTGCAACTTCTGCTCTTTTTAGAGCTGCATCTGGTTTAAAACTATTATCCTGATATAAATCGACAAAACGATGATTATAAAGCGCTAGAATTAAGCGTTTTGCCCAGTGACTTTCAATATCAGTCACGTTAGCGTCAGCATATTCTGGTACAAAACCCTGAATATCCCAATATTTATTGATAATAGCAGCAATTTCTGCACGTTTCATTTTATCGTCAGGTCTAAAACTACCATCTGGATACCCGTTAAGCAAGCCATAATCAGCAGCTGCTAAAATATACTTTTCTGCCCAGTGACCTTTTGTATCGCTAAACTGCATTTTGACATCGAGTTTTGATAAATCAATCTCTAAAATACGAGCAAATACCGTCGCCATTTCAGCACGACTGATGCTATCTTCTGGTTTAAATGTGTTGTCAGGATATCCCTTGAAAAAAGGTTCAGCGTACTGAATAATCGCCTTATCATAATCGTCGTCATCAATAATAATATCTTGTCGTCTTTGCTTATGATTATTATTTTTGTATTTCGCATAAAGAATCATATCGCGTTCTACCGCTTTATCAAAATCATATTCACCCTTAGCAGTATACCAACCAATAAATTCTACATCATCTTTTTTAGGGTCAGTGCTTGGCTCAGTAGCCTTATGACCAATTTCTACATACTGCGTATTTGGCTTTGGCTTTCCGCCAACCGTATCAAAGACAACTTTGACGGTTTTTACGTCATCCTTATCTTTATCCTTATCCTTATCATCGTCATTTGAATCCTGTTTTTCCTTGTCATAAATAGCTTTCAAAGTAATGTCTTCATTAACTTGTATCAAAGAAAAGGCAGGTGTTCTTGTGCCATCTTCAAATGCCCAATAATCAAAGGTATAGCCAGATTTTGTTGGCGCTGGATTTGGCATAGTTGGCGCCATTCCCTCTGCTACTGTTTGAGATGCTGGCGTTGGGCTACCGCCGTTGGCATCAAAACTCACCTTATAATACTTCGTCGCTGGTTCTACCTTTTTATAGACTGCTTTAAAAGTAACATCTTCATTAATTGGAATTAGAGAAAAATTAGGTGTCCTCTCGCCATCTTCAAATGCCCAATAATCAAAGGTATAGCCAGATTTTGTTGGCGCTGGATTTGGCATAGTTGGCGCCATTCCCTCTGCCACTGTTTGCGTCGCTGGTGTTGGACTACCACCATTGGCATCAAAACTCACCTTATAATACCTTGTATCTGGCGCTACTTTTTTATACACTGCTTTAAAAGTAACATCTTCATTAACTTGTATCAAAGAAAAAGCGGGGGTTCTTGTACCATCTTCAAATGCCCAATAATCAAAGACATAGCCAGATTTTGTCGGCGCTGGATTTGGCATAGTTGGCGCCATTCCCTCTGCCACTGTTTGCATCGCTGGTGTTGGACTGCCACCATTTGCATCAAAATTCACCTTATAATACCTTGTATCTGGTTCTACTTTTTCATAAATTGCTTTAAACGTCAAATCTTCCATCACTCTAATTAGTGAAAAATCTGGTGTCATTTCGCCATCTAATGACCAGTATTTAAAGCTATAACCAGATTTTTCTGGTGTTGTCGGTACAGCTGGTGCCATTCCCTCTGCAACCGTTTGCGTCGCTGGTGTTGGACTACCACCATTAACATCAAAACTCACTTTATAATACCTTATATCTGGCTCTACTTTTTCATAAACTGCCTTAAAGGTCATATCTTCATTAACTTGGATTAAAGAAAAATCAGGTGTTCTTGTGCCATCTTCAAAGCCCCAATAGGAAAAAACAAAGCCATCTTTTGTTGGCACTTCACTTGGCACTGCTGGGGCATTTCCCTCTTCTACTGTTTGCGTAGCTGGTTCAGGACTTCCACCATCTGTATTAAAGCTAACTTGATAATATTTAGGCTCTGGAATCACTTCTGCCTCTTTATATATCGCTATCAATTCTAATGTTTCTGAAGATTGGGCATTATAATTTACGTAACCGCCATTAGTAGTTATAAAGTTTACACCATTATATACAGATTCAGTACCACTATGATAAGAAGCAGTAACAGCTGTATCAAAATCAAGTTGATAATAATTCCCAAACTTATCCGTTACAATTTTGCTTGTCCAGTACTGAAAATCATAGCCCTCTTTCACAGGGTCGGCTGGTTTTTGGATTTTTTCACCATCATTAACCGTTTGCGAACTAGGAGCAGATGACCCGCCGTCGGTATTAAAGACAACTTTTAAAGGTCCTTTTTTTGCGTAAATAGCCTTTAACTGTAAACCATTTCTAATGTCTACATTTGAATGCTCCTCACCATCTGTGTCAGTATAAGCAATAAGTTCATTACCAATAACCCATACTCTTTTAGACAAATCAATAAACTTACTATTATGTGTTTCTTGCCAACCAACAAAGAGATAGCCCTCCTTCTTAGGTTCTACAGGACTTTTGACGATGGCTTCGCGCACAAGTTCCTGAACGGCAGGCTGTGGTGAGCCTTCATCCGCATCAAAATAAACCGTAAAATCCCAATCAGCATGCGCTATAAAAGCATTAAAATGAATACCAGAAAAAACCAGCAAAAACGCTAGTAATAGACTACACTTTCGTTTCATAAAAAAACTCCTTTCATTTTGTAAAAATTACTTTATACTAATTATATTACAAAAACGAAAACGAAATCAATAACCCAGAGTCACTAATTCTTAACCAATAGTCACTAATTGACAACAAAAAAAGTGACTATCGTCACTTTTTTGTGAAATATAATATAGTTATCATTCAAATAATAAAAGCTGTGTCATTCAGAGGAGGAACGACGTAGGAATCTTACAGCTTTTATTATTAATCCCCCGTTAAGATTCTCACGCCTATGGCTCAAAATGACAACGGGAGATATATAATTAACTAAACAAACTACCTAGCCATTCAAAGAATGATGGGGCTTTCTCTTCCACTTCTACTTCTTCTACTTTTTCTTCAGGTTTTTTAATCGCATCTGTTTTTAAAATAAATTGCACTGATGATTCCATATCTTCTACTTTACCAGCAAAAGTATCGTAGTCATTAGCTAAATCAACTAATTCATCTTTTTTATCGAGTACGCTCTTTAAGCTTTCTAATTCTTCTTCTATATCATCCAAGCTATTTTTTTCATCTTGCTTATCAATAATATCCAAGAGCGATTTCGCAGCATTTGTTACCTTATCACTAGTAGCAATTCTCAAATCCTCTGAAATATCTCTATTATTATAAATACTACGTCTTAAATCAATTAGCACAGATAAAGTATGCGGCATATTATGAAGCGCTCTATCATTCGCAGGTTTTTCCATCATATCATTAAAACTTTCAGCGATTGGTCTAACTTCATCCATATCTGCCAATAAGACATCAAAATTATCATATAATTCTTTAATATTAGGCTGGTCATATTGGTCGAGTAAATCACGCATAATCTGAATATTTTCTTCATTGGCATCAAAATCATCACGCGCTAGTTCTAATTTGTCGCGCCACTCTTCAAAATATTCTATATCTGCTTCATTTTTCGCTACATCTTTTGCCCTTTGGATTTTATCATCTATTCTATCTTCTTCATCGCTTAAGATATCCAAATCCGTTTTCAAACCTTCAAGATAACTCGCTGTTTCACGCATTTTTTTCAAATAATTATCGCCATAATCAACGCGCATTTTATGATCAAGGGCATCGATGCGCTTATAAATCATTTGACCTTGTCTAAACTTTGTATTAATTTGCGTAGCAACTTCTTGTTTAATTTTATTTGCCAACATCATCTCTAGTTGAGCGTGTAATTGTGGTGGCATTTGTCCACTTTTAATTACCATTTGAATAGCACCTGCCGACGTCGTACTCATACCACCTTCGCCCGCAAATTGTTTCATAAGTTCCGCTAAACGCATTTGATCAGCTGGAGTTAAAGCACCTGCTGGCGGTAAAGCGCCTGCGTATTTTGCCATCGCTTCAGCCGTTTTTTTCTTAGTTAAAGCAGCGACCATTACTTCTAAATCAGACTCACTCAAATCTTCTGTCATCGCCTTTAGATTGACATCTTTAAGAATTTTGCGCATATCACTTGCCGTATCGACCATATCTTCAAATTCTTCTAATTCTTCTTTATGATCGCGCGCATCATCAACTATTTCTTCGACATCATCCATAAAATCAATCAAGACTTTTCTATCATCTAATACTTCATCAAACTTATCTAAACGCGATTCATCAAATTCTTTAAAAACATCATTCCAATCGAGTAATTTACGCGCTTTTTCTATATTTTCTGCATCTAAACGCTTAGGTAGATTGCGCAAGACCTGATTATCCAATAAATCGACGACATGAAAACGCTTCAAATCCGCCTTCACCCTATCATATAAAGCAATATTTTCCTTCGTAACATAAGGTTTCATTTCTTCAATAATTGCCGTATCTAAATCATAAAATCTAAATAAATCATCGACTAATTTCTGTGAGCGGCTAACTTTATCACTATTACGAATTAAATCTTTTAAGCGTTCTTTTGGATCCGCTTCTTCCAAATCATCCTTTGCTTTGCGGATTTCTCTAATATCAGCTAAATTTTCATCAATATCTTCTATATCGTCCATATCATTAAACATATCAGGAATTTCCGATGAAATCGCAATACCAATTGTATCTAATTCAAAGTCCTTAACATTAGCTGTTAAAGTGAATTCATCGGGGAAATCGAGTTTTTTCAACGGATCAAAAGCTTCTGATTTTAAATCGAGCATATCATCCAACGATGGAAAACCAACAAATACTGCCATTTGTGTATTACCATCAGAATAGAATTTACCATTTTCCATTTCCACATCAGAAAAAACATCACTAGAAAGTGGAATCATACCAACGGCTGTAAAAGGCGTTGTTAACTTTCCTTTATATTCTCTATTTCTCAATTTGATATTCAACTCTAAGTACCCACTTTTACCAGCAATTTCTTCTGGTTTTAAGCTTTTACCATCGAGTTTATACTCTATATCAATATCCACTGGTAAGGTTTTATCGGTTTTTGCCTGATAAAAAACATCATCGCCATTACTTGTCCATGTTTGCTTGCCATTTTCATTAGAATCCAAAACCGATGCCGACACAGACATAATATCATCGAGCATTGCTTTATCATAAACCGTTGGTTGGAACTGGCTATTTTTCAACCAAACAGAATCAATTGCCTGTCTTTCCTTACCCTCTGCCGTTAAATTAACGTATACCGTTTCAATTTTTTCAATCTGATTTACTTGGGCATTACTAGCATAAGTAGGTATAGCGCTAAAGGCTAAACTACCAGCGATTGCCAAAGCTATAGTTTTTCTATGAATTGAGCGCATTTTTAAGTTCCTCTTTCTTTTGTCTTAATTTTGATTTTTTACTTTTGTCGATAAATGGTGTCATCAATAATAAAATTGGTGGCAATAAGAATAAAATAATGAGTCCCGAAATAAATGCTCCACGAGCTAGCATTTCGCATAAACCCTTAATAATATCCATCGTCGATATTGCAACAACACCCATCGTTGCCGAAATAAATACCAACACACTGGTGATAATCGATTTAGCTGAGGTTTTAACCGCCGTTCTAATCGCCTCACCTTTTTCTTTACCAGACATCAACTCTTCATGATAGCGTGTACTCATCAAAATCGAATAATCAACCGTTGAACCGAGTTGAATTGCCCCAATAATAATTGGCGTGACAAACGGTACGGAAACCCCTTGCAAGAACGGTATACCCATATTAATAAAGATTGCCAGTTCTATACAAGAAACAAGTAGTGCAGGCATAATAAACGATTTGAAAACTAAAGCGATGATAACAAAAATCGCAATGACAGAAATAATATTTGTCACCCTAATATCTCTATTAACTATTTTTTCTAATGCCTTCGTTAATGCTGCCTCACCCGTAATATAAGCATCGGGGTCAACTTCCTTCACTAATTTATCCATTTCATCAATCTGTTTATTAACAGACTTAGTTGCTACTGGTAAGGTTGAATTAACCATTATCATCTGCAAACCATCTTTTTCAAAATCATCTTTTAAGCTGTCAGGAATGAATTCTTGCGGTACACCAGAACCGACAAATTTTTCTACACCAACGACGCTTTTAATACCTGATAATTTTTCTATATCTTTAATCATCTTATTCGTTTTATAAGTAGGAATATCATCTTTCATAATAATGACGTGACTCGTTTCCATATGATAATCTTTTTTTAATTTAGCCAAACCCTCATTAGCCTGTATCGTTTTCGGTAAGGATTTATTGATATCGTAATAAATTTCCGTATTTGCCTGCCAATAAAGCGCTGGCAAGAACATCAATAAAAAGAATAAAACCGCTGTCTTTTTATGTTTTAAAATAATATCGGTTAACTTATCAAATGTTGGAATAATAGACCTGTGTTCATACTTATGAATAGGACCTTCAAATATCAAAATCAAAGCAGGTAAAATCGTTACACAAGTAATAACGCCGAAAGCAACACCCTTCATCATAACAGTACCGAGGTCAAAACCAATGGCAAACTGCATAAAACATAAAGCGCCAAAACCAGCTATGGTCGTCAAAGAACTACCAGAAATCGCTTTAAAACCTTGCACCATTGCTACTGCCATCGCATCGCGTTTATCCTCGTGGAATTCCTTTTCTTCTTCATAACGGTGAACAATAAAAATCGCGTAGTCTGTCGTAACTGCTAATTGTAAGATCGCCGCTATCGCCTGCGTGATATAAGAAATTTTGCCTAAGAAAATATTTGTACCAAAGTTATACGCTATACCAAAGCCAATGGAAAGCATAAAGATAAATGGTAATACCCACGATTCAATGCAAAAGAGCAATACAACCAATGAAAGCCCTGCTGCTAATAAAACATAACCTGGCATTTCTGTTAAAACCAAGGATTTAACATCGCGCATAAAGACGGATAAGCCACTAATACTAGCATCTTTAACCAAATTATTTATTTCGCCTATTGCCTCCATCGTCTTTTCAGCTGCCGCTTTTTCTTCATAGGTGACCATAATCAATTCGCCATTTTCCGAATAAAATTGGTCTTTGACTTCCGTCGGCAAAAAATCTTCTGGTACGCCGACGCCAACTAAATCATGAATCGTTTTAACATCGTGTACACCATCAACCTCTTTGATTTTTTCTGTTAATTCTTCAATCTCATACGGCGACATATAATCAAGCATTAAAAAAGTCGTCGCCGCACTTTTAAAATGTTCTTCTAAAATCGTTTCACCTTCAACAGCCTCAACATCAGCTGGTAAATAAGATAAAACATCATAATTAACCTTTGTCATAATCGCACCAAAGGCACTCGGTATTAAAAGCAAAATGCCAATAAAAACGATTAATTTAGGCTTCCTTGTCAATAATTTTGCTAATTTTTCCACCACATAAACCTTTCTAAATATTTACAATAGCACTAATAGCTGCAAAGAGTTTAGGCTTTACTTTTTCTATCGTATAAGGCGATTCTAAAATCATCGCATTATAAAGCACAGAACCACTCATTTCAAAAATCAAATATAACTTTTGATGAAATTCTTCTGTATTAATCTGTTCATCAATATTTGATAATTGATTAATTATTTGAGCAAAATACGCCATATTTTCCGCTTTAAAAATTCCGCGGTATAAATTCTTATGAATAAACTCTAAAAACTGAGTATTTTGTTTAAAATACTCAATAATCTCCGATACAATCAAAATGATTTTTTCATCTAAACCTTTATTTGATAATTCAGATTCCTCCAATTTATTTATCGCTTCACTAACAACTTTGTCTGCTTCACGAACAACTAAATTATCAATTAACATTTGTTTATTTTTAAAGTAAAGATAAAAAGTTCCCTTAGCGATATTGACCCTACTTACAATATCATCAACACTCGTTTTCTTTACACCCTTCTCACAAAAAAGTTTAAATGCCGCATCTTCGATTTCTTCTTTACGCCTTACTTTTTTTTCTTCCATTCTTTTTGAACCCATCTATACTCCTTTCTGACCGATTGTCATTTATGACTTATAGTCATATAACATTATAGCAGAAAATGACTAATAGTCAATAGTTAATTTAAAAAAATAACCAAAAATATTTTTACATAAGCATAAATATTTTTGGCTATCTCATATTTAAACAATTATTCAGTCACCCTACGTTAAGATACTTACGTCAGCAAAAACCATGCCTTCTCTGTATGACAACGTGGATTGGCTGAATAATCACATCACTATTTATTTGTAACTAATCACTTAAAAAGTTTTTAATTGTTCGATAATATATTCTCTAATCGTTTTATCCGCTATTTTAACCTCACCCTCACCGTAAATATCCGCTTGTAAACGGAAGAAATTAATAAATAACTTATTATCTGTTTTTCGGCATTCTGTCATATGACCTGGGAAAAAGATGATTTCAACTTCTTCTGCAGCTATATCACTAAACTGTTCTACCAAATCATCGACATTTAATGTTTTAACTGGCGCTAGCATTAAATCCGTCATTTCTGCATCTTCTAACATCCACATATTGTAATTCCAAAAACGCGATTCTTTCTTTGTCGGTTTATTCATTAATTCACGGTTAGAAATCGCGCTAAGTACTTTACGCACAGAATCCTGATCAAAATCTTCTTCTATTACCGCCGCCATTTCAGGTGACTTCGCTAAGTCAATCAAAACCTTATCACTAATTTTCTCTCTGTCCCTTAAACTAGACCAAATAAAGAGCATTGTTTCTAAGGCATTCAAATTGATTTTAAGTTTTTTCATCGTGTTCTCCTTTAATTTTATTATAAATTCTCCGCACATAACTAATCCGTTAAATAATAAAAGTTGTAAGATTCCTACGGCTTTTCTCGCGTTGTCATTGCGAGGAGCAACGCGACGTGGCAATCTTAACGCGAATAAATACTCAAGTTATCATACTGAGCTTAGTACGAACGGATATTTCTTGATAAGAGTATAACACAATCATACTATTTTTTCTAGCATAGATAAAGATAATTATTTAATTTACTAATAAAAGCCGTGTCATTCAGACAGGTTGCATGCCCGTGCAACAAGCGAAGCTTGTGACCAGGGGAGAGCGTTAGCGACAACGTAGGAATCTTACGCTTTTCTCGCGTTGTCATACGCGTGTTTAATTAAAATCACAATATTTGGGTATAAACTTAGCAATAGATGAGTGGAGGATAGTTATGGCAATAAATACAGATAATATGGTGCAACAATGCATTAACGTAATCAATGAAAAAATTAAAAATCTCAATACCCTAAATATTATCGTTATCGGTAAAACAGGTGTCGGTAAAAGTACGCTAATTAACAGTTTATTTCGCGGTAACTTTGCCGAAACAGGACTCGGTAGACCAGTGACTTCTGAAATCAGAAAAAAAGTCAAAAAAGACTATCCCTTAGCCATTTACGACACCCCTGGCTTTGAACTTTCTGGCGAACAACAGGATAAAGTGAAAGAAGAAATTTTAGATATTATCAGCAAAGGCATCAAATCAAAAGATATTAACGAAGCCATACACTGCATTTGGTATTGCATCAATGTCGCCGCTAATAGAACCTTTGATAGTTCGGAAATTGAATGGTTAAAAGAATTTACAGAAAAGACCAAAACGACCAATGTACCAATCATTGTGATTTTAACCCAAGCCATACCAAAGAAAAAAGCCTCCGAAATGAAAACCTTGGTTGAAAAAGAAAATCTCGATATTATAAAAGTAGTGCCTGTACTCGCACAAGATATGAACTTTGATGAAGAATATATCGCAAAAGCTTATGGACTGGATGATTTAATCGATATTATGACAGAAGCGCTACCCGACGAGCTCCAAAACACACTACAAAATGTGCAAAAAGCTTCATTAAAGGCAAAAAAAAAGGCTTCTCACGCTTTAGTAGCTACTGCCGTAGCAAGTTCATTCGGTGAAGGCTTTGCCCCTATTCCCTTTGCCGATGCCGCCATACTCATACCGACACAAATTTCAATGATAGCGGGCATCACCGTCATCTTCGGCTTGGACGTCAACAAAAGCTTTCTCACATCCTTTGTCACCGCTACCATCGGTTCTGCAGGTGCTACCGTACTCGGTAGAGCAGTGGTGGGGAATATCTTTAAAAGCATACCTGGAATAGGTACCGTCGCTGGCGGATTGATTTCTGGTACAACAGCGGGCATTATTACAACCGCTTTAGGAGAAGCCTATATAAAAATAATGGAAATGATTTATAAAGGGGAATTATCCAAAGAAGAATTCTATGGCGAAGAAGGAAAAAGCACGATTAAAAACTTGTTTAAAGCAGAACTTAAAAGGAAGAAATAATATTAGCTTACATACTAGTGATTCGTAAATATTGCCAAGCCGTGTCATACAGAGAAACATCGTGACGTAGGTATCTTACGGCTTGCTTAGAGTAAATATTATTAAGTTTAACGTAATATATTTCAGTTTCAGGAACCAACGCTTTGGAGCACAATAGTAATGTTTTCTCCTTTTCGCCTAACGCACCGGGCGTGTCGTC
>PDWI01001648.1_pt1 | contig 34882 bp, 32 predicted proteins | sample 1430891 | NCBI WGS metagenome assembly PDWI01 (sample SAMN01162508, study PRJNA174530) | Oral metagenome, whole genome shotgun sequencing project. | biome: Marine environment; feature: Marine mammal; material: Swab sample of the gingival sulcus; isolation source: swab sample of gingival sulcus... | reverse complement strand
AAAAAGGCTGTTTTGGGTGCGGTTCGACATGGGCAATACCAAAGATGAAATTTATCGTATATTATGACACAATATGATGAGTTTTCCGACAGGCCCATTATGACACAATATGATGAGTTTTCCGACAGGGCCATATAAACAAGCAAAACCCTTATACCAACGCGCGTTGGCTATCTTGCATCAACAACTCCCCGATGGTCACCCTCATATTGATACTGTAGAAAAAAACTACAGCGATTTAAAAGATAAAATAAAGATAAGACAAAGTAATGCTTAGTGTGAAAAGAATGTCATGCTTCCAATTGTTTTAAGTACAGTATCTATTTTGGGGAAAAGTCAAAAATAAATTGATTTCAAATTAGATAATTGTATTTTATGGTGTTAAGTACCACGCATCGAAGTCAAGAAAACTACTTTCAGACATTGCGCAGGGTTTTGTCAAACCTTCTATCAATTCAGTACACGTTTATAGCGTATCATGGCTAATAAAATTGACAGCAACCAGAAAGCAAGAATGGCGGCGAATTCCACTATCAGCATTTGCCAGTTAGCGTCTTTAAGCATAACCCCGCGAATAATGCGTAAAAAGTGGGTGAGCGGAAAGACTTCACCCAGATACTGTGCCCATACCGGCATTCCGCGAAAAGTAAACATAAAGCCCGATAACATCAAAGAGGGTAGAAAAAAGAAGAAGGTCATTTGCAGTGCCTGCAGCTGAGAGGCGGCAATGGTGCTGAAAGTAAATCCCAAAGTCAGATTAGCCAGCAAAAAAAGTAGTAACCCGGCCATTAAAATGCTGGTGTCACCGATAAAGGGGACGTCAAATAACCACAGGGCAGCACCGATAATCATCAAAGACTGCAACAAGCCTACCATAATGTAGGGGATGACTTTGCCTATCATCACCTCAAGCGGGCGAATCGGCATGGCTAGTAAATTTTCCATCGTCCCGCGCTCGCGTTCGCGCGTCATGGTAATGGCGGTAATCATAATACCGGTCATGGTAATAATGACACCCAGTAATCCGGGGACAATATTGAGCCGGGTTTCCAGTTGCGGGTTAAAGGCATTATGGACAACAACATTAACCGGTTCAGCAGCTTGAGACAGTTGCCGCGGATCGCGGGCAAAGGGCTTAAGTGCATAAGCGACCATTTCAGAAAGATAGGCACCAGCACTGCTGGTTGCTGGGTCACTGGCATCAATTTCAAGTAACAGCGAAGGCCGCCCCCCGCGGACAACGGCTTGGGAAAACCCGGCGGGAATAGAGAGAACATAATTGACCTTTCCCGCTTGCAACAAAGCAGTAGTTTGGGCGGCATCTTGCTCTTCGGCAACGAGGTCAAAATAATCGGAATGCACCATGGCGGCGATAATACTGCGGGTAATATCGCTGTGTTCTTCACTATGCACCGCCAACGGCAGATGTCGCGGTTGCAAATTAACGGCGTAACCAAACAGAATTAACTGCATTACCGGAATACCGACTAACATACCAAAGGTCAAGCGGTCACGCCGCATTTGTCGCCACTCTTTGTAAATCATCGCCCAAATGCGGGCAAGCATAAAGCGCAAAGGACTGTTCATCGTTGCTCTCCGCCGCTATTGCGTTCCAAAGCAATAAAGGCATCATCAAGTGTTGCCGGCTCAGCCTGCCAGTCAAGATGATGACCAAAACGCCGCAGTGCTACATCAAGAAGGCGGACATCGTGACCAACAACATGCAGTCTACCGCCGTAAAAAGTCGCCATTTCAATATCGCTATGTGTCTGTAAGGCCGGTAAGTGCTGGCGAACATCTTCGCCCGGGCGGCTACGCCGTGCCTGTAAACCTGAACGGTCAATGATTTCATCAACCCGTCCTTGTACCAGCAATTGACCGTAGGCCAAGTAAACAACTTTATCGCAGCGTTCCGCCTCGTCCATATAGTGGGTAGAGACCAGAACAGTGATCCCCCGGGCCTGAGAAAAATCGTGGATCATCTGCCAGAATTCTCGCCGTGCACGCGGGTCAACGCCTGCTGTCGGTTCATCTAACAATAAAAGCTGTGGCTGGTGCAGCGTGACAGCAGCCAGTGCAAGCCTTTGCTTCCAACCGCCCGATAAAGCTGCTGCCAGCTCATGCCGGCGTAAAGTCAGTCCGAAAGCTTCTAACTGCTCCTCAATTAACCGACGCGGCTCGGGCAAGTTGTAGAGCCGGACGACAAAGGTTAAATTTTCTTGCACCGTTAAATCCTGCCAAAAGCTAAAATGCTGAGTCATATAGCCGGTGTGGTGCTTAATTGCCTCGGACTGATGACGGAAATCAAAGCCCAGACATTGCCCTGCGCCGCCATCGGCTCGTAAAAGCCCGCATAATAGACGAATACAGGTCGTTTTACCGGAACCATTGGGTCCAAGAAAGCCCCAGATACTACCTTTGGGTTGAGCAATAGAAATATTGTCGACTGCCATTTTACCGTTAAATGACTTACACAGACCGGTGACGTCAATGGCAAGGTCAGACATCGCTAACACTCACAGGTAATCCTACCGGCAAACTTTCTCTCGCGTCATCAAAATAGGCCACCATACGAAACACCAGCTTGGCACGTGTATCTTCACTATAAATTACCGGCGGGGTGAAACTTGCGGCATTGTCAATTTCACGAATGGTCGCTATACGTGGGGGGACACCATCCGCACTGACCATCACTTTATCGTTAATTTGCCAGCGGCCGACTTCTTTTTCCGGAACATAGAAAATCACTTTGCGGGCACCCTTCGGCAGCACTTTTATCACCGCCTGTCCGGTTTGTACCCATTCGCCGGCATAGCGGTAAACTGCACTGACTTCGCCGTCAATGCGACTATAAACTTTACGCCGTGTCTGTAATGCTTTGGCCTGTGCCAGTGCTGCACGTGCTGCCGCTAATTGTGCTTGCCCGCGCTTTAACTGACCGTCACGAGCGGGTAACCGGGCAAGGGCAATATCGGCATCAATGGCCTCAATTTGTTTTTTCAGCTCCTCCACTTGTGTTTGCGTGTGCTGTGTTTCAAAACGGGAGATGGCTTTTTGCACCGCCAGTTTTTTATTGCGTTTGGCATCGATTGTTGCCTGTGTGAGCGTTGTTTTGAGTACCTCACGCTGGGCTTTAAGTTTGTCCAGCACGGCATCGCGTTTACCGCTTTGTAAATCGGTTAATTGCCCGATAGCGGCGTCAACTTGTGCCTGTGCCTTATCAACTGCCAAGGCTTGTAACTCATCCTCCATGGTAAAGGCCAGTACTTCGGCGGATAAGTAGTCACCGGTTTGCCAAGGCATGGTTGTCAACCAGCCCGAGCTTGGGGCAGCAATAAAACGATAATCGCCTTCGATATAGCCGCTATAATAATTGCTTGTGCCGTTGGCAGATTTATCGGATATTGCTGACGGTGACGATATTAGTGTCAGAGAAGCGAAACCCAGTATAAGGACAGTAATCAGGATGTATAACGTACCCAGCCACAATACGCGGCGAACACGGCTTTTTTTGTGAGTGGGCATGTAGTTCCTCCTTCCTAATATATTGGCATTTTTACAGTAAAACGATTTAATCCTGCATTTGTAACAGTTGTTCAATCATCTTAAACTGGGTTGTAAATAATGCCCGTAGTGCCTCTTTATCATTGGGTTGGTCGGCAAAAAATATCTCTTGTGACAAGATACTCAAAACATAAGGCGCCATCACCAATTTGGCCAAATGCCGTGCCTGTTCGTCATCACCCAGCTTTTTACTCAGTGCCCCCAGCCAGCGTTCAATCACGAATTCGCGGTAAAATGTTACCATCTCGGGGAAAATTGCCGATTCGCTGATTAAAATACGCAATAATTGCGGCAGTGATGACTCGGTCAGCAGCATGACCATCTCATCGGTCATGCGGGCAAACATTTCCGATAGGCCTTGCGCCCCTTCAAGTTGTTTTATTCCGTCTTGTAGTTTATTGCCGATTTGTTGGGTTATCAGTCGGCGAAATAGGGCTTCCTTATTATCAAAATAAAGATAAATAGTGCCTTTGGAGATGCCGGCGACTGCGGCAATGCTCTCCATCTTGGTTGCCTGAAAACCATTATTGGCAAATAAAGCCAATGCCGCCTGTAAAATGGTTTGCTCTCTAAAAGCCTTACCTGCCTTATCATTAGCGCGTTTCATTGATTACTCTTGTTTTTATGTTTCTTTTAATAACTGACCAGTTAGTAAGTTAGCATGGAGTAATCGTAAAGACAAGTTAAAGTGAAAAATAATAAGTTGATAGCAATTCCGAATAATTCATTAACTGGCCAACTTTAACACCGATATTAAAACTAACCAGCGCCATCATTTGCTAGTGGATATCACCGGCCAATTCGCTGAAGACAACAGCGAAGCCATAACCGTGAATTAAACTAATCAATGCCGTCGGTAGAAAAAGATTCCAGCCGCTGATTGTTGTTTTTTGACTTTGCGCGAAAAATCAGCAGGGTAGCAACGATAACTGAGACGGCAATAATCCGTTCAACCAGCGGGATAAGCCATGCGGCTTGTGGGAATCAATAACATTTGATTTGGGAATCATCGCAAAATTTTTTATTTTTTGGATCAGGATCTCTCTGGTTTCTTATTGGCTATCTATTTTATATCGTTAAAATTTAATATCGAAGTATAATATTTGAAAACAATGAGCAAAAGGTAGGATAGGGTGGTGCTACACCTCAAACTTAAATCCGTCATCGTGCCAAAATTGCTCTTTAATAGAAAAAACGACAACGGCTACGGCAAATATTGACTGTTAAGCAGAATTTTTCAGGGGGCGACTAACTAATTCAATAACTGTGATATTTTACTTGAAATTAATTAATTTTTAGATAGAATTAAGAAGTTGTCTTGTGCAATTAATTATAAAAAATAATCATGAATCATTTATCGTTTGCGCAGTCGCAGCGCTCGTTATCGCGACGTCGGTTTTTGTCCTATGGTGCCGTTGCAGCGACGGGGTTGACATTACCCGCTGTTGGTTTGGCTGCTAAGCACAGTCACAGCGAGTTGCAGCACCAACTCAATTGGTTGTTAAAACGTCAGCGACGCGAAGGGCGGATATCACCCTATGAGCGCACGGCTTGGTCGGTTTATGACTTGCAAACCAATCAGAAACTGGTCTCTATTGCCGAAAATATCCCTCTACAGGCTGCCAGTATGGTTAAGGTTTATGTTGCCTTGGCTTATTTTTACCTGCATCGACAAGCGCCCCGTAAATATCCTTATCACGAGCGGGAACGCCGTTTAATGGAACGCATGCTGGTGCGTAGCAGCAACTGGGCGACCAATAAAATTATCGAGATGTGCAAGGGGCCGGCTAATGTTCAAAAGCTTTGTCAAGTGGCGACCAAACACCGCTTTCAGTCACTACGCGTTGTTGAGTATATTCCCAGTGGTGGAAAAACCTATCGCAATAAAGCCTCTGCCGACGATTATCATCGCTTCTTATACGATTTATGGCACAATCGACTGCCTTGTTCCGGGGAAATAAAGCGCATTATGGCGATTAGAAATCGTGATCGCATCTCATCGGAGGCTATGCCCGACTACGTTCGCGTATATGACAAAACCGGTTCAACCGGTTATCTGTGCGGTAATATGGGGGTTGTTCAGTTAAACAGTGGTTGCGCTTATACATTTATCAGCATTATCCAGCGTCACAACAAGGCGGGAAGTTACAAGCGTTGGATTCGTACGCGCGGCGATGCCATGCGTGAAGCATCGGCACTGGTTTATCGTTTTATGAACTCTCGTTACGAATTGCTGGAAGATTTAAGCTAACGATTACTCCGGCGAACCCGAAATGAAAAACAGCTGACCAACTAAGGCCAGGTTGCTTTGAATTGCCGTGGATTGCTGTAGTTTTTCCCGGGCTATTAACAACAAATCTCTTTGAAACTCCTTTACTCGGCTTTTTTTTCATGGTATAAACTGCCGGCATTTTGCAAAAACCACGAATGCGATAAAAACAATCGGGGTGCTTTTATAAAAAGTCGGTTGTTGGCGTGTTCGTTTAGAACCAACCCTAATCAGGAGAAAAATTTATGTCAAACGTATCTATGCGTGATTTATTTGAGGCCGGTGCTCACTTTGGTCACCGCACGCGTTACTGGAACCCCAAAATGGCACCTTATATCTATGGTGCACGCGGCGGCATCCACATTATCAACTTAGAAAAAACCGTGCCAATGATTGATGAAGCCATCAATTTCTTAGGCACCATTGCGGCTAATGGTGGTAGTATTATGTTCGTCGGCACCAAGCGCAGTGCCCGCGATACCATTAAAACAGCAGCAGAGGATTGTGGCATGCCATACGTCAGTCACCGTTGGTTGGGTGGCATGATGACTAACTACAAAACCATTCGTCAATCGGTTCGCAGGCTGCATAGTATGCGCAAAGCTGAAGAAGAAGGTACACTGGCCCATATGACAAAAAAAGAAGTCATTAACCTGCGAAAAACTCAGGCTAAATTAGAGGCATCACTGGGTGGTATTGCCGAAATGAAACGCTTACCGGATGTGCTGTTCGTTGCCGATGTTGGTCATGAAGACATTGCCATTCAAGAAGCAAAAACGTTGGGTATTCCCGTTGTCGGCATTGTCGATACCAATAACAGCCCAGACAATGTTGACTACATCATCCCGTCTAATGATGATTCAGTACGTGCCTTGCAATTGGTGATTAGTGCTGTTGGTCGGGGTATCAAAGAGGCAAAATTGGCCAATACCGTTGCCGAACAGATCGAGTCGGCATCTGACGAAGAAAAATCCGCACCAAAAGCGGAAAAAGAAACCGCGCCCGTTGCTGAACAGATCGAGCCGGTATCTGACGAAGAAAAGTCTGCACCAAAAGCAGAAAAAGAAGCTAAGCCCATTGCTGATAAAAAAACGCAAGCAACGGAAAAAACTGACGGCGAGTAGTCAATTTTAAGGCAAAATCGTCGTTTGTAAATTGGATGACCTATCAGGTAGCGACGGTTTCCCCTTCTCAGTATTGAATGTGAATCATTTTCAATTGATCTAACTTATTTAAAAAGGTTTAAAAATATTATGGCAATTACTGCAGCATTAGTAAAAGAACTCCGCGAAAGAACATCCGCGGGAATGATGGAGTGCAAAAAAGCACTGGTAGAAACTAACGGTGACATTGATGCAGCTGCTGAGTTGATGCGCAAAGCCGGTCTGGCAAAGGCAGATAAAAAAGCAAGTCGTATCGCCGCCGAAGGTCGTGTGACATTTGCCATTTCAGACGACAATCAATTTGCTTCGATCCTAGAGGTTAACTGCGAAACGGATTTCGTTTCAAAAGGTGACATTTTTGCTGATTTTGCTCAAAGCGTTGTTGATCTGGCGGTTGCCAATAAAATTGACAATTTGGAAGCGCTTAATAAAGCTGATTTAAATGGTGAAAGTGTTGACAATACACGTCGCAACCTAATTACTAAAATCGGCGAAAATATCAATGTCCGTCGTATCGATTCCATCGATACTTCCGGTGTTATTAACGGCTATGTTCACGGTGGCGGAAAAGTCGGTGTAATCATTGCCGCCAGTTGCGACGATAGTGTTCGCGACGAGGCTCAAGAATTGATGCGCAATCTTGCCATGCACGCTGCCGCTATGAAACCAAGTGCCATTTCCTATAAAGATTTGGATCTTGATTTTGTCGAAAAAGAAACGGCTGCCATTCGTGCAGAGATCGAGAACGGCAACGATGAGCTGGTACGTTTGGGTAAACCGTTAAAGCGTATTCCCGACTTCGTTAGTCGTCACCAGTTAACCGACGAAGTTTTGGCACAGAAAGAAGCCGAAATGCGTGACGTGTTAAAAGCACAAGGTAAACCGGAAAAAATCTGGGACAGAATTATTCCCGGTCAGTTAGAGCGCTATATCAAAGACAACACACAGCTTGACCAAGAGCACGCGTTGTTATCACAAACGTTTGTCATGGATGATAAGAAAACGGTTGAGCAGGCTATTGCCGATGTCGATGCCTCTATTCAAATAACCCACTATGTTCGCTATGGTTTAGGTGAGGGCATCGAAAAGAAAGTAGATAATTTTGTTGAAGAAGTCATGGCGCAGGCCAAGGGTAGATAAACCGCTACAAACAAAACGGTGACAACCGACAAAACCCTATAAAAACCGCCGCAATGGCGGTTTTTTTGTTATAATAAGCCCCCAGTGTAGGCTGACTTTTGCATTGTGTTTTGGCGCGATACAAAATCCCACTGCAGTCATTTCCCAGCTTAATCTACTACAAACAATGAGGCACTGATGACAGCAATTATAGATACCCCCCGTTTCAAACGCATTTTGCTCAAACTCAGCGGTGAAGCGCTGTTGGGTGACAAAGTTTTTGGTATTGATGCACACGTTCTAAATCGCCTCGCCAAAGAAATTAAGGTACTTATCAACAGCGGTATTGAAGTATCACTGGTTGTCGGCGGCGGTAATTTGTTTCGCGGTGCCGAATTGCAGGAATCGGGTATGGAGCGCGTTACCGGCGATCATATGGGTATGTTAGCAACCGTTATGAATGCGCTTGCCTTACAAGATGCCATCGAAAAAATCGGCGTTCCCGTACGCGTTATGTCAGCGTTGCCCATTGATCAAGTTTGCGAAGAGTTTATTCGTCGCCGCGCTATCCGTCATATGGAGAAAAGGCGTGTTGTCATTTGTGCGGCCGGTACGGGTAACCCTTTTTTTACTACTGATACGGCGGCCAGTTTGCGCGCTATAGAGCTCGAAACCGATGCCATGCTAAAAGCAACAAAGGTCGATGGTGTTTACACCGCCGATCCCATGAAGAACAGTCAGGCAGTTAAATACAATACCCTGACTTATAATGAAGTTTTAGAAAAAAATCTCGGTGTTATGGATGCTACGGCTGTTGTTATGTGCCGCGATAATGATCTCCCTTTGTTGGTCTTTAATATGATCAAAGACGGGGAAATCATTCGCGCTCTATCGGATGATACCGTCGGTACATTAATTACCTGATTTTTCCGAATCGGGAATTTTCTTGATATTCATTAAACTTTCCGGGTACTTTGCGGTAGAATAACTGACCATCTTAACGTATTAGAAGAGGTTTTTTTATGGTAGAGACTGTTAAAAAAGATGCCCGAGGGCGCATGGCAAAATCGATTGAGTCGTTAAAACTGGAGTTGAGTCGTATTCGTACGGGGCGCGCACATCCCAGTCTTCTTGACCACGTTATGGTCAACTTTTACGGTAGTGAAGTGCCCGTCGGTCAGGCTGCCAATGTTAGCAATAGCGATGCCAGAACACTGAGCATTCAACCTTGGGATAGATCAATGGTCGCCGTAATTGAAAAAGCGATTATCAATTCCGATTTGGGTATCACGCCGGTATCCGCTGGTGAGGTGATCCGAATTTCCTTGCCGCCACTGACTGAAGAACGCCGCAAAGAACTGGCTAAAATCGTTAAAGGTGAAGGTGAAAATGCCAAGGTTGCCATCCGAAATATTCGTCGCGATGCCAATTCAAGTATAAAAAAATTACTAAATAACAAGGCAATCACCGAGGACGACGAACATCGTTCAGAGAATGATATTCAAAAAATAACCGATGATTTTGTTGAAAAAGTCGACAATCTTATTGCCCAAAAAGAAAAAGAACTGCTCGAAGTTTAGTCTATTTGACGGCTTCTCTCAGTATCTCATTTTATTTTGACGCAGGTTGTTAACACCCTCCCTCGCCACGTTGCCGTTATTATGGATGGCAATGGACGCTGGGCCAAGCGGGCAGGTAAGACGCGAACTTACGGACATCGTGCGGGGCATACCGCTGTTTTAAAAATTGTTCGCCACGCCGCTCAAATAGGTATTGAGTCGCTGACGTTGTATGCCTTTAGCAGTGAAAATTGGGCTCGTCCGGAAACAGAAGTCAAAGCGTTAATGCGCTTATTCAGTCAAGCGGTTAAACGCAATCGGCGTCTGTTTCTGAAAAACCACATTCGATTCCGCGTTATCGGTGATAGAGGGGCCTTTTCACAAAAGCTTCAAACGGACATCGAACGACTGGAACATGATACGGCTCATCACCGAACGATGACGGTTAATATTGCTGCAAATTATGGCGGCAAATGGGATATCGTTCAGGCCGCCAAGCAAATCGTCGGTAAAGTACAAGCCAATAAACTGACCATCGACGAGATTACGGAAAATAGCTTTAGCCAGCATCTTGCTCTGGCGGATCAACAGCCCGTTGACCTGTTGATCCGTACCGGTGGTGAGCAGCGCATTAGCAATTACTTGCTTTGGCAAAGTGCTTATGCTGAATTGTATTTCACCCCGATATTCTGGCCGGATTTTGACGAGCGGGCATTTGATGATGCCATTGGTGAATACCTACATCGCACGCGCCGGTTTGGTGGTTTATAAGGTCGGATAGATAAAAAGAGAGTTTAATGAAAGAACGCATTGTTACCGCATTAATTATGATTGCCGTCGTACTCGGCATTATTTTTTACCTGCCCATACTATTTAATCCCCTTGTCGCCATTATCCTCGGTGTCGCCACTTGGGAGTGGAGCCGCATGTGCCAACTGCGACGTATTAATAGCTATTTGATGACGGCAGCCACGATTCTCTTATGGGTGATATCCACTTATTACTCCTTTGTATTTAACGTGCTGCTAATCATTGCGCTGCTGAATTACCTATACACTATCCACTTTATCTGGCAATACGAGCGCGTCAGGCAATACCGCATCCACCGCACCTATTTACGCGTTTGTGGGCCCATTATACTGGCGGCGTTGGCTTCGACATTGCTCTATGTCTTCAATTTCAATCCGGGACAAGAAATAGCATCACCGGAAGACGTTGCTAGTTTAAGGTTGGAGGATGCAATGAGTTTGACTTTTATTGTCATGGTGATTGCAGCAGCTGATACCGGTGCCTATTTCGTCGGTCGACTATCTGGCAAGCATCAGCTGAGCCCCAAAGCCAGCCCGAACAAAACAATCGAAGGACTGATCGGTGGTTTACTTGCCGTTGTCCTCATTGTCTCCCTCTTCGGTTGGATGGTCGAAGGCTGGTATTTGGCTTACTGGCAGTTATTGATTATTTCATTGATTGCTGCCATTTTCTCAGTCGTTGGTGATTTGTTTATCAGTGTCATCAAACGACAAAATCACCTTAAAGACAGCAGTCAAATTTTACCCGGCCACGGCGGTATTTTGGATAGAATTGATGGCATGATGGCCGGTATTCCCGTCTTTTATCTAATGCAGCAATACTTATGTTACTAGAAGGCGTTGCAACACCAGCTGCGTAGTCCGCGCAGTCCAACTGTTTCGCCACGCTCCTGTACCCCGCCGGAAAATCAATTGTTGGACTTGCCGACAACTTTCAAAATGACTGCTGAGCGGACTCGAAATTGAATCTCTCCGCGGGGTTATCAAAACCTTCTGTTAGACATTTTTGATTTTTGTAACAGAAATCATGACAAATATTGGCGACTAAGTTATAATCGCCCCAAAGAAAATATTAGACCAGAGGCATTATGAGCGACGATCGTAAAAGAGCACTAGCAGCAGCCCTTTCTCAAATTGATAGACAATTTGGCAAGGGTTCTGTCATGCGTATGGGAGACAGTGCCGCCCAGCGCGATATAGAAACAGTTTCCACCGGTTCGCTGGGACTGGATATTGCACTTGGCATTGGCGGCATACCCAAAGGGCGTGTTGTCGAAATATACGGTCCTGAATCTTCCGGAAAGACAACCCTGACGCTACACGTTATAGCCGAAGCTCAGAAACAGGGCGGTACGGCGGCTTTTATTGATGCGGAGCATGCACTGGATCCGGTATATGCTGAAAAATTAGGTGTTGATATCGAAGAATTATTAGTTTCTCAACCGGATACTGGTGAACAAGCCTTGGAAATTGCCGACATGCTGGTGCGTTCAGGTGGCGTTGATATCGTCATTATCGATTCGGTGGCAGCATTGACACCCAAAGCAGAAATCGAAGGGGAAATGGGTGATTCGCACATGGGATTGCAAGCTCGGCTCATGTCTCAAGCACTGCGTAAACTAACTGCCAATATTAAGCGCAGCAATACCATCGTTATTTTTATCAACCAAATTCGCATGAAAATCGGTGTAATGTTTGGCAACCCGGAAACGACGACCGGCGGCAATGCTTTGAAATTCTATGCTTCGGTTCGCATGGATATACGTCGCATAGGGGCGATTAAGAAAGGCAACGAAATTATTGGCAATGAAACGCGTGTTAAAGTCATTAAAAATAAAGTGGCTCCGCCATTTAAACAGGCTGAATTTGAGATTCTTTACGGTGAAGGCATCTCTCGCATCGGTGAAATTTTATCACTTGGCGTCGATATTGGTGAAATTGAAAAATCGGGCGCTTGGTATAGCTATAAGGGGCAAAAAATTGGACAAGGCAAAGAAAATGCCAAGCAATTTCTTAAAGAAAATATTGAGATAGCCAACGATGTTGAACGTAAAATACGTCAGCATTTTATGCCGTCAAAACATCCTGTCCAACAGGAAGAGTCCGTCAAAGGCCAGTGACGAGTAGTTTGTCATTCGTCTTTGGGTCGTAACGATGAATACAAACAACGAAATAGATGGCAATCAGTTTGAGTCAGCTTACCGGATGTGTCTAAACTATTTATCAAGACGCGAATATTCTTACAAAGAGCTGTACGATAAACTGAAGCGACAGGGTTTTGTTGACGACGTTATTGACAATTGTTTAATAACACTGCGGGAAAAAGGTTATCAATCCGACCAACGTTTTGCTGAGATGCTGATTAGAACGCGAATTAGTCAGCGCTACGGTGGGCGTAAAATTGCTTACGAACTTAATCAGAAGGGTGTTAAATCGCAGTTATTTACGCCGATTATTGAGCAATACAATAGTCAGCTGCTAGACAATGCGCAGCAGTTAATCATCAGGAAATCTTGTCGTTATGGCATTGATGCCGTTTTTAAACAGCCGTCGTTAAAAAGCCGGATCGTCAGGTTTCTTTTACATAAAGGCTACGACTACGATACGATTCATCTTGCCCTTGAGGTTCTGCAAGAGAGATGCGACTAATTGATGACAAAAGAAAATAAAGCCGATAATGCGCCGGATGCAGCTGTTTATGTTGTTGCCACCCCGATTGGCAATATGGGAGATATGAGTCGTCGCGGTGTTGATACCTTGGCTCAGGTTGACCTGATTTATGCCGAAGATACACGGCAAACCAACAAATTATTGCAGTATTTTGGTATCAATAATACGGTTTATCAACTTCACAAACATAACGAAGCCAGCCAAAAAACGGATATTAGCAAGCAACTCGAATTGGGAAAGTCGGTTGCTATCGTTAGTGATGCCGGTACCCCGTTGATTGCCGACCCCGGTTATGTCACTTTGGCTTATTTGCGGCGGCAGAATTATCCTGTTTACGTCGTTCCTGGATGCTCAGCCGTCATTGCTGCACTCTCCATTTCTGGGCTTCCCTCCGACCATTTTCAATTTGCCGGTTTTATTCCCGCTAAACCGGGACAGCGACAACAATTTTTACAGCAGTATTTGCACAGCCAGCAAACCACTGTTTTTTTTGAAACACCGCACCGTATTGTCAATTGTCTAGGTGATTGTTTAACTGTTTTTGGCAGTGATCGATACCTATTTATTGGTCGGGAGCTGACAAAACGATTCGAAGAGTCAACACTGCTCCCTCTCTCGCAGGCTATTGATTGGATCTCGGCCCACGATAAACGCCGTAAAGGTGAGTTTGTTCTGATTCTTGCACCTGCAGGGCAAACAGTCACCGACAGCCGCTGGCAAACACTGGCACAATTAATGGTTGCTGAGAGAATGAGTACAAAAAGTATCGTCAGAATTATCACACAGTATACCGATGTGCCCAAAAAACACGTTTATCAGTACGTTTTATCACTTATCTCTTGATAATATTGCTGGCATTATTAGCATTTCTCGCTACAATAGCCGACGAGTTGGTCGGACGGTCGCTGTTTCTTGCAAGGGGCAGAGGAAAGTCCGGACTCCGCAGGGTAACGTGCCGGATAACGTCCGGGCAGCGCGAGCTGACAGCCAGTGCAACAGAAAATAAACCGCCCCGTCATTTAAGTTGTGCGGGGTAAGGGTGAAATGGTGCGGTAAGAGCGCACCGCGTTGATGGCAACATTCAACGGCAAGGTAAACCTCACGTGGAGCAAAACCAAATAGGAATGCATCGACACAAGTCGAAACGATAGCCCGTCGTGCATTCGGGTAGGTTGCTTGAGCACACGAGCAATCATGTGCCTAGACAAATGATCGTCCAAGACAGAATCCGGCTTACAGACCAACTCTATTTTTAATATGAATAGCGACGGCGAAATCTTTATCGCTCTTGCAGCGCTTGTTTCATCCTTGTAATCGGCTTGATAAGATACTGAAAAATCGTTTTCTCGCCGGTTTTGATATCGATTGATGCGATCATACCGGGGATAATCGGCAGTGGATCACCGTTTTTGTCGGTCAATGTACTGTCGTTTGTCTCAACCAAAACGCGATAATAGGCTTCGTTGGGGTTTAAATTTAAATCGCTGGGACGCGTTTGGTCTCGCAAAGCCCCGGGGCTGATTAACGTGACCACACCGTTAAGGCCACCGTAAATGGCATAGTCGTAGGCTGTTAACTTAACGACTGCCTCCATGCCGGGGCTGACATAAGCGACATCGCGCGGACTGATGTAAGCCTCCACCAGCAAAGTGCCGTCAACCGGAACGATTTCCATAATATCATCACCGGCAGAAATAACGCCGCCGATCGTATTGATACGAATATTTTTAACAATACCCTTTAGCGGTGCTTTAATGCTGGAACGAGCGACAGGATCAGCACGCATCGCCATATTCTCTCTGGCCTGGGCCAGTTCGGATTGGACTTTAACCAGTTCATCATTTGCCATTGTTGTGTACTTATTCTTTCTCTCCAGAATTTGCAACTGTATCTCACTGGATTGGCGCTTCATGCGCAACAACTCGACTTCTGACATCGCGCCTTTGGCAACCAGTGGCGCGGTAATTTTTATTTCTCTGTCCAGAAATCGCTTGCTATTATTTAGGCTGCCGATAGCTTCTTGCAGCGATTGACGTTTTGAATGATAAAAAGAACGCTCACGTTCTTGCAGGTTTTGGGGGACATCGGCTGGAAATTCAATCGGCGTATTGTAGGCTTCTGCTGTTAGTCTTGCCGCGACGGCGGCAAGGTTGGCAACCTTGGCCTGACTTTCGCGTAAAATCGCCGAACTTCTCGTGTTGTCAAGACGCAGCAAAACCTGTCCTTTTTCGACCAGATCCCCTTCTTTGACCAACATTTCGCTGAGGATGCCGGGATCCAAGCTTTCAATGACTTGTTCACGACTACTCGGAATAACGCTTCCCTGCCCACGCGTGACTTCTTCGACAGTGCTGTTGTAAGACCAGATAAGTAGTACAACGACAAAGATAAGAAAGAAAAGAATCATCCAAAACATACTGCTATGCTTTTCATGCTGCATTGCTGCATGCAGGTCATTAACCAAATTCAGGTCTTTTTTGCTTAGATTTTTTGTTTTCATCGATTGACCACTGTAATCATTCTTATTTAATTATGTTTAACACTACAATCATTGACTTGGTATCTGTGCTAATACTGGCCATTTAGCCTACAGTATGCAAGCCCACTGTTTGTTGGCTTTACTGCTCACCGGTTGACACAGTTGTCGATTGTCGAGGTTTATTGTCTTTGGCTTTGATGACCGGTTTAACCACTGTTTGAGGCTGTTTTCGAGCAGCGCGACGAGCCGCTTTGTTCTTATTCTCATTGTCTCTGAGTCGTTTTAGCACTTCATCTCTGGGGCCGTCCATAACGACTTTTCCATCATCAATGATAATAATGCGATCGACAATCTGCAAAACCTGTGGACGATGAGTGACGATAACCATCGTCCGGTTTTTCGCCCACTGTGCGATGGCACGTAACGAGCGAATTTCAGTAGCCTGATCCAGACCGGTGGTCGGTTCGTCAAGTAAGGCAATACGAGGATTTCTCAGTGTCATTCGCGCCAGAGCAATAACTTGTTTTTGCCCACCGGACAGACCTAAACCGCCTGCTCCCAAAGGCATATCCAGACCACTGGGGTGGTTTTGGATGAATTTTGCCAAGCCAAAACGCTCCAGTGCAACCAGGAGTTCCTGATTGCTGGCAAAATTATCCATGCGCGCCAGATCCAGATTTTCTCTCAGCGTGCCTAAAAATAGGTGAGGCTTCTGTTCCAGCAGAAGGATTTGGCTACGTAGAAATGCCGGATCAATCTGGCGTAAATCGACGTTATCCAAAGTAACCGAGCCATTCGTCGGCTCGTACAGTCCCAGTGCCAGTTTTAATGCAGTCGACTTACCGCTGCCGATTGTCCCCAATATACCCACTTTTTCACCAGGCTTGATCGACAGGCTCAATTCCTTAAAGACATCGCCGGACTCTTTGGTATAGGCAAAGCTGACCTTATCAAAGGTCAGCTCTCCCTTGGTTTGGTCAAAGGTAATGTATTTTCTATCGACATCTCTTTCGATAGGCCGCTCGGCAATGGCATTTGCACCGTTTAGAGCCAGCATGGCTTGCTGAAAGCGAACTGCCAGACCGGCAATTTGTCCGAGAGGCGCCAAGGCTCTACCCGACAGAATAACAGAAGCAATTAAAGCCCCCATTGTGATGCGGCTATCCGGATTTTCGCTGTGGATCAAATGAGTACCCAAAAGAACCAGAAAGACTGTATTCATCTGCTGCAAGCTCATTGTCAGAAAGATGACAAGGTTGCTGGTGTTCTTAACTTTCATCGAAGATTTTGCCGACTTTGCCGTATAGGCATCCCAGCGAGTCTGGGCCCAGTTGTAGGCATTATTGGTTTTTAAAGTTTCGACACCATCGATAGATTCCACAGCCAGTCCTTGGCGCTGAGAAGATTCTCGCATCGATTCATTGATATAGCGTTTAAGCGGGAATTGGGCAATAATACCAATCAACATAACTAAAGGAATAATGGTTGCCGGGACAATGACTAATTTCCCGGCAATCAGCCACAGGACAAATAGAAATAATAACAAAAACGGCAAATCCACCAATGTCAATAAGCTGGCACTGGTCATAAAGTCTCGCACCGACTCAAAGTCTCGCAGATTGCTGGCATAGGACCCGGAAGAAGCAGGGCGATCCTGTAAACGCAATCCCAGTACCCGCCTAAATAGAGCGGAACTGATAATCAAATCGGCTTTCTTGCCGGCGATATCGGTTAATCGTCCGCGAATGATTTTGGCAATAAACTCAAAACTAATAGCGATAAAGACACCGATTGATAACACCCACAGCGTCTCATAGGCTTTGTTGGGGATAACGCGATCATAGACATTCATCACGTACAAAGAGCTAACCAAAGCCAAAAAGTTGATCAGTACCGTGGCTAAAATGACTTGATAATAATACTTTCTAAAACGCCATATGACCTTAAAGAACCACGATTTGGGTAAATGATACTCGGGCAATTCCGAAGAGATATCGGCATCAATTTTGGGTTTAATAAACCAGCAATAGCCGATATAGCGCTTATTGAGTTCTTTTTCGGAAAGCGTTTGTACCACACCATCAACTTGTTGAATGGTGTACTGCCGCGCATCTTGAAGATTGACGATATTGGTGATGACTGCCGCCTCGCCATCTCTTAGAACGACAACGACAGGCAACGACAATTTTGGAATATCCTCCAAGGCACGCTCTGAGATGGTATTCTCAAAGCCTTCACTTTTTAGATATTCCGAAATTGAACCAAAGTTGACACGTGACTGATTGTCGCGTTGAATATGTGACATCAGCGTAGATACAGGTAAGTGAGCACCTACTAGTTTAGTCAACAGGGAAATATTTTCGATAATTAATCGCATAAATGTATTGGTTTTCTCTTAATTATTTTATTGTGTTAAGTTATTTTATTCCGGCCCAGTCGCTTATTTTTCCTTGTGAACGCAAATAATCTAAAACGGCCCGATTGAATTGATTTTTGGTGTCAGTATAAGCCAATTCAACATCAGAAAGTTCACTTTCTGCATTGAGCACTTCAATTAAACTTTTGCGGGCAACGCTAAATTGCAGCTTGTAGAAGTCGACCACCTTGGCATTTGCCCTCATTTGACTTTTCAACGTCTTTAGCTGGACACGGTTACGCTCCATATTGATAATGGCCAATCTGGCTTGTTCTTCAACATCGCGTGTAATTCGATTCAAGCGGACACCCGCAGCATTTTGCAAATTTTCTTTTTCTTTGACGGTAAACTTTGTTGCCCGATTAAACAGATCCCAAGACACTTGCACCATGACTTTCTGATCGTCTTGATTAGCGGTCCCCAAAAGATTAACGGAAGGATAGCGTTTGGCTTTTTCGGCTTCAAGGTCGTATTTTTTGCTTTCTAACTCTGCCAATTGCGCCAGATAACTCGGATTTTCCTCATGGCTTACCAACGAATAATGAGACAATAATTTTTTTCTGCTCAGATTGATAAAAGGATCCTTAATGTTTTTTTGTGCTATCACCTTACCGGTGTATTTTGCCAGTGTACTCAGTGTCGCTTCGAGTAATTTTTTCTGATCATTGATTTTTTGCTCAACCAAAATCTTTCTGGCTTCAGCTTGGACATATTCGGACTTTCGGCCTCGATCGTGGGTGACGATGGTGCCAATATCCCCCAAAATCGCCTTGTGCCTTTTCAGGCTGTGCTGCAAGACCAAAATGGATTCTTTGGCATTTAGAGCAGTCAGATACAGGTCTCCGATCGTGTAACCCAACTCCTCTCGTGATTCGGCGTATTTGTGCTGGTAAAAATTTTCTGAGGCTTCATTTTTTTTAACTTCGGCATCAATGGCACCAAAGGAATATAAATTTAAACCGACCTCTAAAGTGGGTTCAATCGTATTGTCGTCATAATCACTTTTGTTTTTATGATGCTCTGCAACAGTTCCAGTACTGGTCAACCGAACCGTCGGGTAATGCATAGCCTTTGCCTGTCCCACACGACTCCCCGCTGCCTGCTGATCAGCGTATGCCTCGAGTAAGATGGGGTCGTTGACTAAAGCGTATTGTAAAATGCTACGTAAAGTGTCTGCCTGTGCACAGCCAATTGATATCAGTAAGGCAAACGAGACAGCACAAATACGGCAAAAAAACCGCATAAAATATCCTCTTTGTAATAAATTTAATGTCGCAACACCACGCGCATTATATAATAAAACGGTGGTGACCTAAATAAATACTTCAGTTATCATCACGATAGTAGATAATACCCGTTGTGCATTTGGAAAGATAATGCTTAGTTATTTGTTATCAAAAAATATTTCGTCATTACGAGCGACAGCGAAATAATTCCCCACTACAGCGAGAAAGGTCTATCGTTTGAATTAAAACCTGATGTAAAGTGATTGGAGATTGTCGCGTCACTCGTGCCTCATTCCTCGCAATGACAGATAACTAATTGTTATTATACAATTTCACGCAAATTATTTAAGCGCCGTGCCCTAAATGCACAACGGGTTGAAGAATTGATTAATACATTTGAGGTCGAGTATCTTTATTCAGTAAATACCTCGCTGCATCAATGGCAAAATAAGTCAGAATGGCATCGCAGCCGGCTCGTTTAAAGGCAAGTAGACTTTCCAATACCACTTTTTCTTCATCCAGCCAACCGTTTAAAGATGCTGCTTTTAGCATGGCGTACTCACCGCTGACTTGGTAAGCAAAAGTCGGTACGCCCAATTCATCCTTAACGCGCCGAACGATATCCAGATAGGGTAATCCGGGTTTGACCATCACGATATCGGAGCCCTCTTCGATATCCAAGGCAATTTCGTGGAGTGCCTCATCACTATTTGCCGGATCCATTTGATAAGTCAATTTATTGGCTTTGCCCAAGTTTTTTGCCGAACCGACTGCGTCCCGAAACGGTCCGTAAAAACTGGAGGCATATTTTGCCGAATAAGCCAAGATCATGGTGTCGAGATAACGGTTCTCTTCCAGCGCTTGTCTAATGGCACGAATGCGCCCATCCATCATATCGGATGGCGCAACGATTTCCGCACCGGCACGGGCATGAGACAATGCTTGTTTAACCAAAATATCAACGGTTATATCGTTGACGATGTAACCGTTGTCATCGAGGATGCCATCTTGTCCCGACAAGGTATAGGGGTCTAGTGCCACATCGGTAATCACACCCAATTCCGGCACCGTCGCTTTGATTGCCCGTACGGCGCGGGGTACTAAACCGTCGTCATTGTAGGCTTCCTCGGCCATTGTCGATTTTTTATCCTGTTCAATAACGGGAAATAAGGCAATGGCAGGGATACCCAAATTGTAGGCTGTTGTTACGTAGTCGAGTAATAAATCGATACTGCGCCGATAGACACCCGGCATAGAGGGGACTTCTTCCATTCGTTGCTGTCCCTCCAAAACAAATACCGGCAAGATCAGATCGGCAACCGATAAACCACACTCGGCAACGAGCTGACGACTAAATGCGTAGCGGCGGATACGGCGTTTTCGCGTAAAGGGATATTGTCCAATATGGATAGATTTCATATTTTGCTTATTGATTTTGTGACGATTGCGCTATTATAACGGTTAACATTGGCAAAAATCGAATCAATTAAATGAAAGTAATAAAATATCTTTGTTTTTTACTGAGTTTTTTTCAGGTCACTGCTCAAGCAGCTGAGTTTATCTTGCCGCCAAAAGGCATCAACGTCGTTGGGAAAGCTTTTTTGGTTAAGTCAAAGGCATCTGAAACGCTGCTAGATATTGCCAGAGAATACGGTGTCGGCTATCAGGAAATTGTTAAGGCTAACCCCAGTGTTGACCGCTGGTACCCCGGCGACAATACACCGATTGTCATACCAACGCGCTATATTTTGCCCGATACCCCGCGCAGCGGCTTAGTGCTTAATTTGCCGGAAATGCGCATTTATTACTATCCACCAGCCAAAAAGGACGAACTACCCAAGGTTATTACTCATCCGGTTGGTATTGGTCGCATGGATTGGCAGACACCGCGGGGAATAACCCGCATCATTGAAAAAAAGGTTAACCCGACCTGGACGCCGCCTGCTTCCATTAAAGCGGAGCACGCTGCCAAAGGCGATCCGCTTCCTAACGTCGTGCCTGCGGGACCTGATAACCCACTGGGTACACGGGCCATGCGTTTGGGCATTCGCGGTTACCTGATCCACGGAACCAACAAACCCTACGGTGTTGGCATGCGTGTTTCACACGGTTGTATTCGTATGCGGCGGGAAGATGTCGAGTCACTGTTTAATCAGGTTCCCCGAGGAACAACGGTTAGGATTATTAACCAGCCACTCAAAATCGGCCGTTTTGCCGGCTCATTGTTTATGGAGTTTCACAGCCCGCTTGAGGAAGACGGGTTGTCGTACATGGACAATTTAACCAATGCACTGGCAACGGCACACAACAAACTCAACTTTACAACTGAAGGCTTATCGGAACAGATCGTCGAGGCGATTGTCCAGGAAGAAAGTGGGTTACCCGTTGAAGTGACAAAGTCCGGTGAAATCAACTAGAAAAACGCGTTGACAAATCGACCGGTATGACTATATCGTTTTACCACGTCTTCTTTTATGGTGTTTTTAGATAAGATTGCAACGCTTGCAATTTAGCCGTATTGCCCTGTGCACGATACACGGATGCCAATAATTGCAATGCTTGTTGTGACGGTTGTCGGTTTGGAGTTTGATAGACCAATTCCTCTAATACCTGCTGGGCACGTGCGTAATTCCGCATTGTGTAATTTCCTTGCCCCAGGTAATAAAGCGCCTCGGCGTGACGTCTGGCATTCGGGTATTGGCTGTTAAAACGCTCAAACGCGTCCATACCACCGGCAATATCACCCGACTTGTAGCGTTGCAACGCCTGATTAAAATCACTTTCTTCCGGTGATACTCGCGCCTCAATATGTGTCGGTGAGCCCGTTGGCAGGCGAACAACACCTTTGCGTTTTATTTCACCTAATTCTCTTTGTAGGTTGCTGACGTTGCTTTCCAGACGATTTACTGTAGTTGTTAGATGATTGACCTGTCGCTGTAATTCATCACTGGCACAGCCCGCCAGAAAGATCAGCGCAATGGCAATAAATCTGTTTTTTTTCATGATGATATCTCTATTTTATGGGTATTAATATTGAATAACAGCCCGACGATTGCGTTGATAGGCTGATTCATTATAACCGGAAACGGCTGGGTTTTCCTCACCGTAACTAATGATGCGGATTTGTTTCGGTTTGACACCGAGCGTTTGAAACCGTTTTGACACTGAAAGCGCCCGCCGCTCACCCAAAGCGATGTTATACTCGCGACTACCGCGGCTATCCGTATGTCCCTCTAATACAATTTTAGTGTTTGGGTATTTGCGCAGATAGTCGGCATGCGCTTTAACAATTGCTTCCGCCCGCGCATCAATATTAGCACTGTCGTAGGCAAAGTAGATAACGCGGTCTTTCGCTTGTGAACGAGGACCGGCGGCAACATTTTTACCGTAACCGGGGTGGTTGTAAAAGTCACCATTGGTTGCTGCATTATAACCTGTATTGCTAGCGCCATTGGGGTTGTAGCCATCACCGCCGTAGTAAACGCCATCCATACCGGAGCTGACACCGGGTGTATCGTTGGTTTGGCCATTGCCGCTGCCATCGACATTGGGAGGTACTGTTGAGCACCCCGTTATTAACAAAGCAGAGAATGCTATTAGTGAATATCTCATCGTGTACTCCTATTGAATGTGTGTTGACCAATCGTGATCTCGTATTTTCCCCGAAGTTGACAGAGTATTAGTGCCGCTGCCATCGATGTTAACTATTTTTATTACCTCGCGGCCGTTTTTGACCGAGGTGTAGATCAGCATTTTCCCGTTGGGAGAAAAGTGCGGTGTTTCATCGACAAAACCGGTACTGACTGCTTTGAATTGAGGACTGCCAATGTCAATTGTGCCAATGATAAAACGTCCGCCGCTATTTCTTGCCAAAGCAATTTTGCGACCATCGGGTGAAATATCCGCGCCGGCACTGTAACTGCCTGTATTGGTGATACGTTTAACAGTACCACTGCCAAGATTGATATTAAATAATTGTGGTGCACCGTTGCGATTGGAAGTGAAATAAAGGGACTGTCCATCCGGAGCCCAAGCAGGTTCCGTATCAATCGCCATATTGTTGGTAACACGGACCAAACGTCCCGATAACAAATTTTTAAAGTAAATTTCAGGGTTGCCGTCTCTCGATAACACCATAGCCAGTTTACTGCCGTCAGGTGACCATGCCGGTGATGAATTCATACCCGGTTCCTTAACAACCAAGGCACGACGTCCCGTCTTAATATTGTGGGTGACAATTTGGGCGTGTTTCCCTTCAAAGGTGACATAGGCGATATATTTGCCATTGGGTGAAAATCGCGGTGACATTACCGGTGCCGACGTGCTAAGTAGAGTGATGGTATTAGCACCATCGGAGTCTGATATCACTATCTGGTATTTTTTTGACGGTCCGCGACCTGTCTCATAAACATAAACGAGGCGCGTTGCAAAGGCGCCCCGGACACCGGTTAATTTTTCCAAGATAATATCGCTGACTGCGTGGGCGGACTGACGTAAAGTTTTTGGCGCGACATCGACAGTATAACTGCCGACAATCTGTTTTTGGAAAGTGTCGGCTATGGTAAACCGAATTGACTGACCGTTAACTTTTTTACCAATCACAATATACGCTGCCCCCAAATTCCGGAAAGCCGCGTAGTCAATTTGGTTGATATTAACCGGTCTCGCTGTATAGCTTGACGGTGCAATGGGTGCAAACACACCGCTTTGTTTTAGGTCGGAAGAAACGATAAAATCAATCTTATCTCCTTGCGTATTGCCGGCAAAAGGGACAACGGCAATCGGCTTTGCCGCCACGCGTCCCTGACCAACAGCGATATCAATAGCGTATAGACAGGTAGCTTGTAGTAAGCACAACAAAGCAACAATCCACTTTTTCATAACAATAACCTCTCAATGTTTTATTTATCTTTATTCCGGAAATCTAATAGTTATTTCTCTAAACGCCTTTGCCCAATCGGCATTTGTCGGCATGGGTAAAGGCTCAGCTCGACGGATGGCTTCTTTAGCCGAGTTGTCAAAGGCAATATTGCCACTTGACCGCAAGGTAATAATTCGCGTAATTTCACCATGAGTTGTTGCCAAAATTTTAAACTTTGCGCTCAAACTCGGTGGCAACTGTGCCGGAATAATCCACTGTGATTTGATTTTATCCGATATGGCACGACCAAAGCGCAATAATGCATTTTGTTTGGCTCGGGCTTCTTCAGCTGCCTGTGCTGCCGCTTTTTCTTTGGCCTCGAGCCGGGCCGCGCTAGCAGCCAGTTCTGCGGCAATACGTTTTTTTTCCTTTTCGGCTGCCGCTTTTCTACGTGCTGCTTCCATCTTGCGCTTTTTTTCAGCTTCTATTTTTTTGCGTTCCGCCTGAGCTTGTTGTTTGGCCTTTTTCGCTCTTTCCTGTGCTTCTTGTGCTTTTTTTCGCGCCGCTTGTGCTACTTTTTTCGCTTCTGCAGCTTGTTTTGCCGCTTTCTTAGCTTGCGCTTTTTCACGTGCAATTTTTTTACGTTCCGCCGCCAGCCGCTGCTCTAGCCGCTGTTTGCGTTTTTCTTCCCGCTGCTGTGCTTGTTTTTTTTCTTTTTCCAAGCGGGCTTTTTCTTCAGCTAGACGACGCTTCTCCGCTTCTACGGCCAGTCGTTTTTGGCGCTCTTGTTCGGCAATACGTCTTTTTTCTGCTTCAATTTTTGCCTTTTCATCAGCAATTCGTTTTGCTTGTGCCGCTTTTTTGGCGGCAATTTCATCGCGCTTTCTTTGATACAATTTTTCAATCGCCGCGTCATCAACACTGCTGGCTTTTAATGATTGTTCTTTTAACGGTTGATCAAGTTGGTCGGCTGTATCCTCCGCCTTTTTCTGTCCAACAACCAATTTGCTGCTGTTAATCCACAACATACTGGCAATGACCAAAGCAATAACCAAAGCGGCGGTGATGAGCCCAACGGCGTTTTCCAACAATAGTTCACCGTTAAAACGATACCGCATACTATCGATCCTCTGAGATGGTGATCAAACCGACTGCCTGAGCACCGCTAGACTTTAGAATATCCATCATCACCATAACCGCGCCGTAGTCAACGGATTTGTCAGCACGAATATAAATTGGTGTTTTTTTATTTTCAGCCAGTGCTTCTCGCGTCAGTCTGGCAATTAACTGCTGGTTGACGGGTAGTGCGTTATCATCAGCACGATCAATGTAGTAAGCACCTTGACGGTCAATGCTGACAACCAGCGGATTCGGTGACTCTACCTCGTTATTCGTCGCTACGTCCTCAGCATTATCGGAATTGGGTAGATCGACTTCTACCGACTGATTGAGCAGTGGGGCCGAAATCATAAAAATCACTAACAGTACCAACATGACGTCGATGTACGGTACAACGTTCATTTCCGATTTAGCTCTTTGACCCCGTCGTCTATTCGCCATATCAAACTCCGGCTTGAGATTTTGCTTTCAAAATTTGCCGTTGCAGGATGTTGATAAATTCTTCCGAAAACGTTTCGTAGCGTATATTAAGATGGTCCGAACGCGTAATAAAATAGTTATAGGACAGTACGGCAGGAATCGCAGCCAGTAGGCCGATCGCCGTTGCAATAAGAGCCTCTGCAATACCCGGTGCGACATAGTTGATCGAAGCGGATTTAACACTGCCTAATGCCATGAACGATGTCATAATCCCGTAAACTGTCCCTAACAAACCGATGTAAGGACTGACCGAACCGGCTGTTGCCAGAGTGGGTAAATATTCTTCTTGTTTATCCAGTTCGCGAGATGTTGCCGCGCTCATGGCGCGACGGCAGTTGGTAATAATGACGTCATCATTGTGCAGATCATCAATACCAAAACGTTTGAATTCGGAGAAGCCGGCAACGAATAAAGACTCCAAACCTTCTGTGTGCTTACCCTTTAATTCGGCATACAATGCCGATATGTCCGAACCTGACCAAAAATGCTGCTCGAAAGTTCGACTCTTGCGTTCAATGCGGCGAAACCGCATGATTTTTTTTCCGGTGATGGCTGCTGCTACTAAAATTGTACAGGCCAAAAACAGCATAATCAGCTTGACAAACAAGCTGGCTTGTCCCACCAGACCCCAAAAAGACAAGTCTTGTGCCATGATCACTCCGATGTCTGTAAATATGAATTAGCTTTCGTCGGAAATCATCAAACCACTCAGTGAATACGAGCTGTGCGTTGCAAACGATGTTTCCTTTCTTTATTGTTGCTTATTATACCCAATACTATAAACGCTACGCTAGCCCGTTAAAACATTAATTTTATTGTTACAATCAAACAAAGCTCCAACCGGACCGCTCATATCCGTGGCTTGGTTGCGGCATTGCTGTGCTCACTTTAAGTAGCACAACAACACCCCGACAGTTATATACCGTCTTCGTTTTGTGTACGGTTTAGGCTTAAGCAGTATTTTTTACTATTTTTTGTCAGTCGGTTTTTTTGCCGTCTTTTTCTTTTTTACGCTAGTCTTATCTTTCGTCTCTGCCTTGGCTTTGGTTGCTGTCTTAGTTACTTTGCGCTTCGGCTTATTTTTGAGTTTGGACAAATCGGTTTTACCACTGATTTTGATATCTGAACCCAGCTGTTTAACCGTTTTTTCGCCAATACCCTTAACGTTGGCTAATTCCGACACGTTGCTGAACTTTCCCTTAGCTTTGCGGTATAAAATAATTGCCTCGGCTTTCTTGGGGCCTATACCGGCTAAAGCTGATAATTCCTCCGCAGTTGCCGTGTTGATATTGACTTGGGAAAAACTGGAACTTGCCGCGAGTAACGCCGTTAAGATAAACAACTTTAAGTATTTCATGGTATTATCGTCCTCTTCTAATAAAAATTTCGTCATAAAATTAATTAAAAATAGCTACGGTGTTCACTTGTCCACCCACCGGTGGTGCGAGAATACCCTGTTGTGTAGCTTAGCGCACTATAACACAACCCTTTCTATCACCCAAAAAAATAGTTAATATAACCCGTTTTTCGTTTGGCAAGCAGTAGTTAGGAGGAGTGAATTAAATCAATTGATAACAATAGATTATCTATCATTCCGAGGAGCGAAGTACGAGTGACGCGGCAATTTCCAACCACCTTGCATCAGGCCTAAGTCAAACGATAGATTCTTCTCACCGTCGTGGGAAATTACTTCGCTGATTGCTAGGCGCAGCGCTTTTCAATGGCGATGATTAATGTATCGGCGATGCGCTCCCCCGTCTCTGCCTCAATCTCGCGTATACAGGTAGGACTGGTGACGTTAATTTCGGTGATATAGCCACCGATAACGTCCAGTCCTACAAACAATAGGCCCAAGTCTTTAATCATCGGTTTGATATATTGGCATAACTGCAACTCGCGTTCTGTCAGCGCTTGAACTTCGCCGAGGCCGCCTGTTGCAAGATTGGCACGGAATTCATTGCCCTGGGGGATGCGAGCCAAGCCATACTTAGCGGGCTCGCCGTCGACCAGCAAAACGCGTTTATCACCATCGACTACTTTGTCCAGATAAGTTTGTACCATGATGGTATACTTGCCGTTGCCGAGGGATTCCAAAATGGCATTAGTATTAACATCGTCACGGCCAACTTTAAAAATCCCCATACCTCCCATGCCGTTCATGGGTTTAACGACCGCTTTACCTTCTTGCGCTATAAATTGGCGAATTTTACTGATATTGCGCGTTACCAGTGTTTTGGGCGTTAATTCGGGAAAGTAATTAATATAGAATTTTTCGTTGACGGCGCGCAGTGCTGACGGTGGATTAACGATTAATGTTCCTGACCGCTCCGCCATTTCAAGCATATAGGTCGAATAGATATATTCCATGTCAAACGGAGGATCTTTGCGCATCAGAATGGCATGAAAGTCATTTAACAAACAACTCTCGGACTGTCCCAGAGCGTAGTAGTCGGGCGTTTTGTCCTTAACGGTCACCGATCGGCGAGTTACATACGCTTGTCCGGTTTCAATCACTAAGTCATTTTGTTGGAAATAAAACAACTCATGTCCCCGTGATTGTGCTGCCAGCATCATCGCGAAAGTCGAATCTTTGTAAGGCTTAATGGTATTGATATCATCCATCAATACGCCAATTTTTAAGGTCATTAGTCTGATACCAATTAATTTACCGGATCTATTCTATCAAATATTATGCTGTCTATATCTTTATTCTTTAAGTAAACAATACCAGTGCCCGACGGGTGCCATCGATATAGTCATGCCAGAAATTTTCCGTTACAGCGTTCACCTGACCGTTTATTAGTGGTCATGGTTGCATCGTCTCGTCGTAATTGCAATACCTGTATCCTGTGCCGAAAAATTCTTGGCACGACTGTAGGTTTAGATTGAAGACACGATTTAACAAGCATTGCCCCCCTTGCAAGACAACTTCTTCGTTACACGAAAGGCAAAGACCGCTCTCTACGTCTGGTGGCCAGGTGAGGAGTAGGAGCTTTGCCTTTCGCGGATCCTAACTTTGACTTTGTGCAAATAATATTTTGCGGCGTTTCTGTGCTGCGGCAAAGCGCATTTTATCGGATTCGGTATTAAGAGCCAGCGGTGGTGCAGAGACCGCCTTACCGTCTTCCATAGCGACCATAGTGAAATAACAACTGTTAGTATGACGAATTTCGCGCGTATGAATATCTTGCGCCTCGACGCGAATGCCAACTTCCATTGAAGTGCGTCCAACATAGTTGATATTTGCCATAAATGTAACCAATTCGCCGACGTGAATAGGTGCTTTAAAGACCACCCTATCGACTGACAAAGTCACAACATAGTGCCCGCAGTAGCGGCTGGCGCACGCATAGGCAACCTGGTCAAGTAGTTTGAGTAAATCACCACCGTGTACGTTGCCTGAAAAATTAGCCAAATCGGGTGTCATTAAAACAGACATGACCAGTCCGCGCTGGTCAGGATCGGATGCTGAAGCGGAATACCGTTCTTTCGGTAGATGGTTTTTCACAATATGCCCCCTGATTGTTTACTATTGATTTTTTCTTATATTTTCGCAGTGATGATAACGAATTAATACATCAATATCAATGGGGTTTTAGATTTTTAATCAGTCGATGCCTAAATATTATTTAAAGCACAGTGGATATTTTCAACCAGCTGAATAGCCGGTTGGCAAATGCGGTTTAACTTTCCGCGACTGTCACTTTTTCCCTTGCAGCAGTCAAAGTCCGTTGAATTTTACTGAGTATAACACCGTAAATCGGCAGAAAAATAAAAATACTCATCAACAACTTAAAAGCGTAGTCGAGGCTGGCAATTTCTATCCAGTGGGCTGCCATAAATTCGTCCGGACTTTTGTAAAAAGCAATGGAGAAAAAACATAGGGTATCCAACAAATTGCCCAAAATGGTTGACGACAGCGGGGCAATCCACCACGTTGACAACTGACGCAGTTTGTCAAAAACTTGGATATCCAACAATTGCCCAACGACATAAGCAGTGAAACTAGCCACAACGATACGAAAGACAAACAGGTTAAATTCTGTCAAACCACTGTGTCCGACAAATTTCCCCTCGAAAAACACCACGGAAAAATAGTACGAGATAAACAGGGCTGGCAGCATGGCAAAGAAAATAATCTTTCTTGCCGGTGTTTTCCCAAATATCCTGACGGTAAGATCAGTGGTGAGAAAAATAAAGGGGAAAGACAACGCTCCCCATGTTGTTGTAAAACCGAAAAAGGTCAACGGGATTTGTACCAGATAATTACTGATAGCGATAATGAAGACATGGGCCAGCACTAACAAAACGAGGGCGCGCTGCGCTGGGTGAGTTTGATTAAATAACATCGTAATACCTTTTTATTTAAGAGAAGGCTTTGATGATAAACCGCCTACGCTGTCCAATTTCTTTGTTCTTGAAATTGAACCACTCGATAGGTTTATCAAGACCTTCTAAGAATCAAATCAGGGGTGAGGGAACCCTGAGGCCGGTTATCTTAACCTAACAATCAAAATATGCAACAAAAGATTTACTGCCAGCTACGGTAAGTTGCGCTTTGAATTGTATTGATTGCTGATTAGTTACAGTAAATTTGCCTTACTGTAAGCAGATAAAGACGGTAATAACGATGCCCAGTAACAGGCGATAAACCACATATGGTGTCATGCCGAAACGATTTAACCATTTTAGGAAATAGTGAATGGTCAAAAGGGCAGAAACAAAGGAAATGATGCAGCCAATGATAAAATCACCCCAGGGCAAATCACCAATAGACAAGGCGTCATCGGTGATTTTTGCCGCCGTTGCAAAAAAAATAACCGGAATTGCCAGTAAAAAAGAAAATCGTGATGCGGTTTGAAAATCATAACCCAAAAACAATGCTGCTGTAATCGTTATACCGCTACGTGATGTTCCCGGGATGAGTGCCAATGCCTGTGCCATACCGATAACCATGGCATTTTTAGCATTCATTGCCTGCATTGGTTTTATCTTTTTGCCGTATTTATCAGCCACCCACAACAAGACGGCGTAAAAGACCGTCGTCAATAAAATCACCCGGGGGTCGCGAAGATAATGATCAACCCAATCCATCAAAAACAGTCCGAATAATCCGGCCGGAATAGTTGCAAGGACAATATACCAGCCCAGTGAACTGACACCAACTTTTTGCCGTTGCGCTATTGAGGCTATTGTATCACCAATGATTACAATGACATCTTTTCTAAAATAAATGATTACGGCTAACAGTGTCCCGACATTGAGTGCAAGATCAAATGTGACGCCCTGGTCTCTCCAACCTAAAAATTGTGAAGTCAAAATCAGGTGAGCGGAACTGGAGATAGGTAAAAATTCGGTAATACCTTGGACGATTGCCAAGACAAAAGTTTGTATAAAATCCATCGTAAGTACCGTCACGGAACAATGTGGTTGCTGAGTATTGTCGATTATTCGCGACAAAAGTCAAAATAAAATGTCTACTAGGACGTGTTTTTAATGCAAGAAATCTTTGCACAAACGCCTGCACACGGCAACTTTTTCGTTGCGCGATGCTCGAAATCCTCATCCCTCACCTAGTTACCAGGTACAGGAACTCCGGTTTTTATGCGCCGTGCGCCTTGAATTTGACCCGCTCGGCAGTTTGTACAAAGGCTTCTGTAAATACGCCCGCCGTTAGCACTATGTTTGCATTAAAAACACATCTGCTGGCAATTGCTGATATCATTACCCGATGATACAGTTTTCGGATAGGCATTTGTCACCCATCGATTTACACACTCATACAACCGCCTCCGACGGGTTGCTCTCACCTGATGCGTTGATTGCATTGGCAAAAGAAAACAGCGTGAAAATGCTGGCCATTACCGACCACGATACGGTAGCCGGTTACTTGTCGATTAAAAATGCGACCCGTACCATCCAATTAATTAGTGGTGTTGAAATATCGACAACCTGGTCGGGTATTGGCATTCATATTGTTGGGTTAGATTTTGATCCACACCACCCGGCAATCGACACCTTGTTGGAAAAACAAGCAAGCGCTCGCCGGGTACGCTGTCAATCTATCTTGACCGTATTGGAAAAGTTGGGCATGCCTGTTAGCCGTGCAGAACTGATTGAGCAAACCGGTCATACTCATATTGGCCGCCCGCATATTGCCCGATTATTGTTTAAAAAAGGTTATGTCAGCAGCATCAGTCAAGCGTTTAAAAAATATCTCGGTTCAGGCAAAGCAGGTGATATTAAAAATCAATGGGCAAGTTTGTCCGCCGTCGTTGGTGCAATCACGACGAGCGGAGGTGTTGCGGTTATCGCTCATCCTGACAAATACAAAATGACACGAACCAAATTACTGCGCTTTATCGATGAGTTTGTCGAAATGGGGGGACAAGGGATAGAGGTAATTTCCGGTAGACAACATCGAGATATTACCGATAAGTATGCAAAAATTGCCAATGATAGGGGATTGCTGGCGAGCTTAGGGACTGATTTTCATCAGAGGTCTCCTTATTATCCTGAGGTCGGTCAATTGCCAACGTTACCCGATGATGTCAACCCGGTATGGTCTATATTTAATCGAGTCTGAGAAAAACGCAATAATTTGTTTATCAAGGCGTTATCATACAGTGCTATGAATTAATTTTGATACAAGGCGCGTTGGTAAAGGCAGATGCAGGTATTGCAATACGACGAGATGATGCAACCATGACCACTAACAAATGGTCAGGTAAACGCTGTAACGGAAAATTTCTGGCATGACTATATACAAGTTGTGCTTTGAGCCAGCCGCTCTTTAACACAACTGCTGGACAGGTTCCTTTTAACATTCGATAGTGCTGCGTCATGGTATGATGGTCAGTAGTCAAAATATAGGAAGCTCTGCAAAACGCACATTTTGGCAAATAACTGTGTCATGCGCTCCTCGCAATTTCTGCCTATCTGATTGATATGTCAAAAATTGACTGTGGTGCTGTTCCCTTGTTCTTTACTCAAACTACACGTTTTGCAGAGGTTCCTATGGTGAAAACAATGATGGAAGGTTTTGCAAAACACTCTGTGCAAGTCATTTTCTTTGTTGTACAACATGGGCCCCGGCAAGTCTAACTGCCGGACGGGTTCGGCAGTTTTAAACATAAGTGCTGGGTGGGCTCGAAATAGAATTGCTCGGTAGATTTATCAAGGTCTTCTGCCGGAGCAAATGGTTATTCTCTTTATACTATAAAAACGATGCTAAACAAGCTATTCCCGTGGGGAATTTATATCGGTGATTTGCGTGCAAAGGCTATAGAAAACACCGTGAAAAGCGTAGATTGCAGAGAAATTCCCGTTATATTAGCGGCCGAAGCCGGGGGATTCTGTTTGCGTTTTGTCGAGGATGCTCGACTGTCGGCCGTGGATTTTATTGAAAATATCGCTTTGCTGCTTGCCGAGGCATTGATTCCCCATCAATTGCATATCCATGTTTTTGGCACGGAAAACAACGTGCACTTTCCGAATTTGGTACGCCTACAGAAGTACGAATGCTATCATCGATATAGTGATGATGAATCGATGCAGGCAGCACTGATACAATTGGCGCATTGTTCGTATGATCGTTTTTACCGGCACGTTTCTTCGAAGCGAAAAATACCGCCCGACGATTATCATCTGCTTTTGATTGATTGGGACGAACTTTCTGAAAAAGTGGTCACTTCAGAGACGTTGGAATCGCTTTGCAATCATATCGCCAAAGCAGGTTTTTATGTGATTTTTTATCAGAACAGCCAAACACAATCGGCCCGGCAACGTGCACATTTTGATGATATAAGAGCATGCTTTGCCGCCATAGACATTGATAAAGATCACTTTCGACTGTCAAACGAATTGTTTGAATTTGCCGGTTGGCAAGGCTACGACTATCAGCCCGTGTCTTGTGATAAAGAAAAAATTATCAGAAATATCATTATAAAAGAAGAAGTTATTAACGCTTATCAAAATTTTCAGGCACGTTATGTTAATTACACCGATTACGGCGACAAGGTCTTCTGGTTGCTGCAAAGTCAACGGCGGCCAAACTTAAAACAGGAATTACAAACTTTGATCGATTGGGCGGTTACCTGCGATATTCCCGCAGATAAATTTCCACGCGACGTCAAGACGTTATGTACGGCAACCGTGCTGTATTTACGCCAGCTGCCACCCGATAGACAATTAACGACCTTGCCCGATGCCATTGGTTGTCTCGATCGGTTACAAAAACTGTATATAGAGGGAAATCAACTTAGTGCATTGCCGGAATCATTGGCTAATCTCAGTCGCCTGCAAGTGTTAAATGTCGGCTGGAACAAGCTGGTGCATTTGCCCGAATCACTGGGTCAATTAACCCGGTTAATTGATCTTGACTTGCGCGGCAATCGGCTGGTTACATTACCTGAAACACTGGGCGATCTCAGCCAGTTGCGAGAGCTGTGTTTGGGTAATAATCGGCTGACCGAATTGCCCGATAGCATAGGTAAATTAACGCACTTGCTGGAATGTGATATCAGTTTTAACAGGTGCCGGTGTTTGCCTGGCAGTATCGGTCGGTTGCAGCAGCTGGAAACATTGGATATTCGCGCCAATCAACTGCAACAACTGCCTGATTCACTGGGTGGTATGAGCAGTTTGGTCATGTTGGATCTGGAATCCAATGAACTCACCGAGCTACCGGCGTCCGTCGGGCAATTGTCCGAGCTGGTAACACTCAATTTGAAAAATAACCAATTGACCGAATGGCCTGAGCCGCTAGTAAAATTGTCTTGTCTGGAAATGTTGAATTTGGCGGATAATCGGATAGTTTGCCTGCCCGATAATTTTGGTGAGTTGGAGCGATTAGTTACGTTGAGCCTTGCTAATAATTGTTTGCGCGTTTTGCCTGAGTCTTTTCCTCGTTTGGTTGGGTTGGAAACATTGGATATTCGCGCCAATCAACTGACAAAATTACCGCAACCAATCACTGCGTTGAGTCGATTAAAACAGTTTGATGTTGCCAACAATCGACTAACGCTGTTACCCGATGATATCGGCAGTCTAGCCCAACTTCAGCAAGTTTCGCCTAAAAACCGTCTATTTCACGCATTAATTAAATTTAATTTAATGTAAATTCAATTTATTAGAGGTTTGATCGTCT
>PDWI01004753.1_pt1 | contig 34898 bp, 28 predicted proteins | sample 1430891 | NCBI WGS metagenome assembly PDWI01 (sample SAMN01162508, study PRJNA174530) | Oral metagenome, whole genome shotgun sequencing project. | biome: Marine environment; feature: Marine mammal; material: Swab sample of the gingival sulcus; isolation source: swab sample of gingival sulcus... | reverse complement strand
GTCTTTTCCTCTGGTTGATGGTTTCGTTTGGCAACTGCCAATTAACCATGTTGAGGCCACCTTTTCATTTAAATGTGCGAAATTTATTATACGTTATCTGCCATTTTCATCTAGTGAGAGTAAGTATGCATCTTGCCCTCCAGTATTGGCTATTCCCTCAAATGTCCCGTATGACCCAGCCCCTACTAAGATTTTATTATCATTACCAATAACAACTTCGTTCCCGCCATCGTTACCAGTTCCACCATAATTTTTTGCCCAAAGGACGGTTCCACTGGGATCTACTTTCACAACGACCATATCAAAACCACCTTGGGCGCGGAGCTTATAATCTCCAAACTGAATCGAGCCTTGGAAGTATCCACTTAAAATTACATTTCCCTGATTATCGCAGTCTGCATCAAAAATGTTGTCTTCTTTGGGGCCCCCGTAATGCCGTGTCCATAACCAATTTCCATTCTTATCGTATTTAACCAGCATAATATCAGCTTTTCCATTACTTGAAATAGCTGTTTTTTGACCATCTATAACTAGATCATCCTCAAACTTACCGCTGATATAAACATTTCCCTTTTTGTCAGAAGCAACAGCATCAATTTCATCCTCTTCACTCGGACCTCTTAATGTTTTTGTCCAATTAAAACGCAGCGATGAACGGACAAAGGGTGAATCTTTTGTATCTTCTTTTCTATTATTCTTATCATTCTCTTTAACTTCTTTTCTATGCTTTCGAATTTTTTTAGCACGTTTTTTTAACCTTTCCTTAAATTGCTGACTTTTCGAATAAAGACTGTTCACATTCGACTTTTTTTGTCTAAAAAACGTTTTTACTGGACTTTCTTTTTTTTCGATTATAGTCAATTTCTGATATATCTTTGCTGACTCCATATCGAGTAGATCAAAGCACTCTTTTCTGCCATCCTTATTACCAGCAAAAACGTTGTTTATACATAAGACTGAAGCGATGATTGTTGCTGTGCATAGTTTTTTCATTTCTGCTTCCTCTATTTTCAAAATTATCTTTTTGTCGGTGTAAACTTACAGTACAGGAAATGAGGTGATATATTCCAAAAATCGATCTCTCACAAAAGCCCTTGAACCAACGAAAGGCTGCTCGAACGCCAAAATTTTTTGCCCTGAAAAGAGGTCAGAATAATGGCTCGAATCCTGTGTCCAGATCTTCGAATTTACGCACTTCATATTTCAATTTGGCCGCAATGGCTGCCGAAACCGAGCCACCGCCGGGTGCCGCAGAACGGACACCCACTTCGAATCAAAGTCAGCGGGAGCAAAATCAGGCTTTCAATCGGGATCTTTGAGCTTTTCAGCCAGCCCTTCATATTCTCTGGAGCGGTCATCGGGAAATTTCTGCCGGTACTTGGCTGTGGCCGCCTCTTTTTACAGATGCGGAAAATTGAGTTCTTCGGCGGCCCGCCGGGCAAATTCTCGGGATACTGCCACCCAGTCTTCCATAGTGACACCGGGCATCGGAACAAAAGGACACACATCCATCGCCACAAAACGAGGATGCTCGCCGGTATGAACTCGCATATCAATTTTCGCTCTGGCTACCCGCGCGGCCGCCAGAACGCTTTCAACAACCGTTTGCGAATCACCAACAAAGGTTTAAACGGTCCGGTTGGTCAAAGCCCCGGAGTCTATATCAAACAGCCGGCAGCCGGAAGTCTTTCGGATGGCGTCAGCAACGGCATCAATGGTCTCTTGATTGCGCCCTTCGGAAAAATTAGGGACACATTCGATACTATCTTGCAATCACCCATCGTTAAGCAGCCGCCAGATTTCGCCAGGGAGCCAGGATACCGGAGACAAGACAATAAACGGTTCTCACCTAACCCGGATATGCCATCAGTTCAGGCGGTGTCAGGTTCGAAGTTTTTTGCATTATATAATAGTAAACTCTATTTACTTTGGATATTGTAAAACTGTAATGTTCTCCGTGTCGTATATTGGAATATCAGCAATTTTTAAAAATTTGACACAATGTTCATGAAATATCCGGGCTAACCAATGGCTGGCTCCAGGTCGTTTCGCTTCAGAACGTTGGGGACTAAAACCGACAAAACCAAAAAGGTTCCAAAAGCGATCACCCCAATATGGTTGGAGACCAAAAGCAGACCGCCAACCGTCAAGGCGATTTTGCCGGCTATACCTATGCGGATTTTAAAAAAACCGATGTAAGCAGCAGAAAGGGCGATGATCCCTAAGATTCCGCTGGCAAGCGCCACGGCAAATTCACTCCAGGAAAATTGGATAAAAAGCATGCTCGGTGCATAGACGAACATAAACGGCACCAGGGCCTTGCCCATTGACAGCCGAAAGGCGGTCATACCGGTGGCCATCGGGTCCGCACCTCCGATCCCGGCCCCGGCATAGGCGGCAAGCGCCACGGGCGGCGTCACATCGGCCAACACCCCGTAATAGAAAACAAAAAAGTGGGTTGCCAGCAGCGGGATTCCCATGTCACTGAGGGCTGGTCCGGCGATCGAGGCCAGAATAATATAGCAGGGAGTCGTCGGGATACCGGCACCCATAACGATACAGGCAATTGCCACCAGTACCAGACCAAAAAAGAGGGTACTTCCTTGCACCGAGATAAAGTTCAGAGGGTCAATTGCAGCCAGGAAATTGCCAATCCCCGAGGCAATCTGTAGAACGGCACCGGAAAACTTGAAACCGAGTCCGGTCAGGGTGATCATTCCCAGAATAAACCCGACACAGGCACAGGCCGCGCCAATGGCCAAGGCATACCGTGCACCCAGATCAAGCCCCTCGACCAGCCGGCGGGGTGTCAGGGTGTTGGAAGCGTCCAGCTGGCCGATACCCATACGGTTAGTAATCAACGGGATATACGAACAAACAACGGAGAGGATAATGCCCCAGAAGGCGGCCAGATAGGGCGTGTACTGCATCAGCAGCAAGGTCACCATAACCGTGAGCGGGATCACAAGATGCCACTGGGTTTTCATAATATGTTTGAACAGCGGAATCTGTTCCCGGGACATACCTTTAAGCCCCAAGCGCTTGGCCTCCAGATGGACCATACTGAGGGTGGCCAGATAGTGGAAAAAGGCCGGAATAATCGCGATCAGGATTATCTTGTTGTAGGGAATACCCAGCATTTCAGCCATGACAAAGGCCGACGCCCCCATAATCGGCGGGGTAACCTGCCCACCGCATGAGGCCGACGCCTCCACCGCCGAGGCAAAGGTTCTTGAAAAACCGTTTTTCTTCATCATCGGGATCGTAAAAGATCCGGTCGTGGCGGTGTTGGCAATCGGTGAGCCGGAAATCATGCCAAAAAAGCCTGAAGAGACCACCGAGACCTTGGCCGGACCACCAGAATACCGCCCTGCCAGGATCATTGCCAGATCGATGAAAAGCTGTCCCAGACCGGACATCTGGGCCAATACGCCAAACAGCACAAAATGAAAGACATAGGTCGCCACAACCCCGACAGCAATGCCATAAATACCTTCGGTACCAAGGTAGAGATGCTCGACAATACGCACAATGTCGTAACCTCTGTGCGCCAGTACGCCAGGCAAAAAGGGTCCCAGCAATCCATACAGCAGGGCCAATGCCCCGATAACGGGTAAGGTTTCGCCCATCACCCGCCGGCAGGCCTCGGAGACCATGATGATCGCCAACAGCCCCATAACATATTCTTCAAGCTGGGGGAAACCGATATTTTCGACAAAAATCTGCCGGAAAAAAACCACAAGATACAAAGAGATCCCTGTCGCAGCCAGGGCAAGCGGCCAATCACTGAAAGAGAGCCTGTCTCCCTGTCCTTTGAGTGATTCCAGCGGCAAGGCCGTGAGAGCAATAAGCCCGACACCCAAAAATAACGCGACACTGCCCCAGGTCGGGAGCTGCTCCTGAAAACGATCGTTTAACTGCCAGGCTAAAAAGAGATAGAAGACAGCAAAACTCAGGCCAAAGATCCAAGACCGGATTTTATGGCTTGGAATACGGCGGGGAAAAACCAGAAACACCAGCCCCAAGACAAAGGAGAGGTGTACAGTCCGGTGCATCACCTCGTTGAGCAGGCCAAAGCCGGCTGTATACACATGAAAAAGACTCAGGGCTACGCATGCCACCATCACGATGACCGTGGTAATCCCCCGGAGATCACGAAAGTTGGATTCAGCATCATACTTCTTGACAATGGTGTCCACTTCACTTGCCGCCCCCTTGTCGTCACCACTTTCTATTACGCGGGTTGAGTCTGGCAGAGAGGAAAATTCTCTATTATCGCTCATAATCTCTATTCCTTAGTCGATTGCTATCTGGCTTGATGAATAGTCCATGGGCCTATAAATCACACGACTCGACAGCGACCTCAAGGGCCTGATCCGGCCACTGATTGAGATTGATCGTATCGTCGCCGACGTGCAGGCGGTTACGATATCGGGCATCGGTACGGACAATCAGGCGGGAAATTGGCCGTGTCATACGCACGACAAACTTTCCCTGGTGCTGTTCCCAGCGCTCTATTCCTGGTTCATCCACCTGGGAAGGCAGCCCCGCACCATGGGTTTCAAAAAACTCCGCCACCTGCACGATCCCAGAATCAACTACCCGATATTCGTCTCGCACCGGCGTTTCTGAAACCGAATGGATAAAAGAGAGGGCAAACAGTTTTTCTTCGGCCAACGGCACCTGAACCAGAAACTCACCGGCAGGAAAGCTTTGCAGAGTCAGACAGGTGTGAGAAGATCCGGGCCCTTGAACAGGGGCGCAGGCCGCCAGCAGGCAGACCAGCACCCCCAGAATCGGGCACCGCATCTATTTGCTGAGACCTTTTTCCTTATAATAACGCTCAGCGCCCGGATGCACCGGAATAGAAACTGATTGCAAGGCAGTATCCTGTGAAATTTCTTTGCCTTTCACATGAACCTTCGCCAAGGTTTCGGTGTTTTCATACAGGGCCTTGACCAACTCGTACGCCACTTTGTCATCGAGCTTATCATGGGTCGCCCAGATCGCGCGCACGGCGATCGTCGGGACATCTTCTGTTTGGCCCTCGTAGGTATTGGCAGGAAGAACGGTTTTTGCGTAATACGGCTGTACTTTCAGCAACTTATCGATAGGTTCACCTGTCAGGGGGACGATTTTGATACTGTGGTGATTGGCAAGCTCCATAACTGAAGCTGTCGGCGTACCAGCAGTGATCAGCGACGCATCAAGATTACCATCCTTGATCTTCTCCACCGATTGGGTGAAAGAGCTGTAATCCTCGGAAATATCTTTACGCGTCATACCATGGGCTTCCAGTAAATCGCCCAAAAGCTGCCATTGTCCAGAACCCGGAGAACCGGAAGAGACAGACTTGCCTTTCAGGTCGGCAAAGGTACTGATACCGGAATCTCCACGGACAACCAATTGCACGGCTTCAGGATACAGGGCGCCTAAGGCACGAATATTCTTGATGGCTTTCCCCTCAAATTGTTTTTCACCCTTGTAGGCAGCATCCAGGATGTCTGCCGCGACAAAGGCCGACTCAATTCCGGCACGGCCGAGCAAGGTTGCATTAGCCACCGAGGCATTGCCGGTTTCTGCGGTTGCGGACAATTTTTTACCGTCAATTTCAACGGAGTTGGAGATCATCTGAGCCAACATCCCACCCAATGGATAATAGGTTCCACCAGTGCCGCCGGTAGCGATCCCCAAAAAGACTCGATCAGCCGCCAGGCCATGGCCAGCCATCACGCCTGAGAAAACCAAAGCCAGGGTCAGTACAAGACTTACCTTTCTCATTTACGCACCTCCGTTTTGTTGTCTTAATAAATAATTTTTCGCATAAGAGTATTATGCGCTCGGACTGGCGCCAGTATACACATCATGGGCCAATACGCCAATAAAGTTTTTCTCTGTAAAAAGATATCTGCACATTTCTGAACATTGAAATGCAATTAATCTTTCTATAAATGAATATAAATTTCATGTAGATAGGGTTACATTTCAAATGTCATAGAAAAAACAGTTGGGATAGACCCCAAAAGGCTCTTACGGGTCACTACCTGATAAAAATCCTGCAGGACAAGTTTGTCAGGCAATACGAGTGACATCGACATATTTACTGCACGGAAATTGTGTTGCCCATCGGTGTTGAGAGAAAAACCAACTGCAGGAAGGCTTGGCCAGACCGATATTCGAAAACTTTTTCTCCAGACCTGTCAAAGTTACTAACGAAGAGTACATATACTTTTTATTTGCCCTTATACAGATGCGTATTATTTTCTATTCTCAGTGAGGAGAAAAAATGACATATAAACACTGCTGGCAAGTAATTGCTCTTTTCCCTTTATTGCCGTTATCGGCGAACAGTGGAGGATTGCTTCTGCCCGAAGACCAGATCAGTGTTGAGTCAACCGCCCGGGGGCAAGGAAAGCTTCGTCGCTTCGGGTTTCACGTCTATACTGCCGGGCTCTGGTCTAAGCCCCCTTCTCTTGAACCGCCGTATGCTCTACAACTCACCTTCTTTATGAATATTCGCTCGAAAAAAATCGTTGCTTCAGGCAGTAAAGAGATCAAACGCCAAGCCCGAAATCGTCCGTTTTTACAACAATGGGAAGCAGCGTTACAACGGGTCATTCCAAGCGTCCAAGCGTCAAAAAAGGTGATGTAGTTACAGCTTGATTAATCAATGCAGGACCTGAGCCGCGAAACATAGCCTTTCACAGGATCGACAACAGGGTTGCTCTTAATATAGGCTTTTCTCCGTTTGCGATTTTTTGAAAAGGTCTGAATCTCTATGTTCAATTTTTCCTGGTAGAGATTTCTTACGATAACGAGTAGTTTTCTTTTTTCAGCAACTGATTCCTCAAGGTTGGAGATACGGCATTGAAACCTACCAACATTAGAGATATAGAATATTTTCATAAGGTTATCGACTGTCAGTTTGCCTGTCCGGCGCATACTCCTGTTCCTGAATATATCCGTTTGATCAGTGAAAAACGCTACGATGAAGCATATATGCTGAACTGGGAATCAAACGTGTTCCCGGGTATCCTGGGCCGTGTCTGCGACCGCCCCTGCGAGCCAGCCTGCAGAAGGGGCAGGATAGAGAAGGAGCCGGTGGCAATCTGCCGCCTGAAGCGGGTAGCCGCCGATAACCAGAATGTCGCAGCAGATTTTCCTGCCCCCCCCAAAAAAAAGAACGGCAAACGGGTGGCCCTGATCGGTGGCGGACCGGCATCCCTCACCGTTGCCCGTGATCTTATCCGCCTTGGCTACGCAATAGATCTCTACGATGACCAGTCGACAGGCGGCGGCTTCATGCGCAGTCAGGTTCCATCGTTTCGGCTGCCGGAGCGGGTCCTCAGACAAGAGGTCGACTGCATCCTGGATATGGGCGTCAACGCTCATTTCAACCACTATGTGGACTCAATGAAGGAGATATTGAAGAAAGGCTATGATGCCATCTTCGTCGGCACCGGAGCTCCCCACGGACGCGATCTCAACCTGCCTGGCCGCAAGCAAGGTGATGAAAATATCCATGTCGGGATCGACTGGCTGGCCTCAGTGGTGTTCAGGCATGTGCAATCCATCGGCAAGCGGGTACTGGTCCTTGGCGGCGGCAATACAGCGATGGACTGTTGTCGCACCGCGCGCAGGATGGGGGGCGAAGACGTCCGCATTCTGGTGCGCAGTCCCAAGGCAGAGATGAAGGCCTCGCCCTGGGAGATCGAGGATGCCGAGCACGAAGACATCCCCATTTACGAAAACCATGTTCCGGTCGATTTTGTCATTGACAAGGGGAAACTGGTGGGGATGCACTTCGAGAAGGTCGAAGCCCATTACGATGCACAGGGCAAGCGCACCCTGGTACCAACCGGTGAGCCCCATGTGTTTATGGAATGCGATGACGTGCTGCTTGCAGTGGGACAGCTCAATGCCTTTCCCTGGATTGAACAGGATATCGGCATTGTCTTTGATAAGCGAGGATTGCCGGTGTTAAAGGAGCGAACCTTCCAGTCCACCCTTGAGCATGTATTTTTCGGCGGTGACGCCGCCTATGGACCGAAAAATATCATTACCGCCGTGGCCCATGGCCATGAGGCAGCCATCTCCATTGACCTCTACTGTCGGGGGCTTTCGGTGAGCGAGCGTCCCCAGCCGAGGGTGCATCTTGCCGGCCAGAAGATGGGGGTCCATGACTGGCTCTATTCTAATCAAATCGATGATGAGAACCGCCAGATTGTCCCGGTTGTCGACAAGGCAAAGAGTCTCAAGGATCGCCTTGTCGAAGTTGAGCTGGGATTTGATCAGCAGGTTGGCCATAGGGAAACCGGGCGCTGCCTGAACTGCGATGTGCAGACCGTGTTTGACCATGAGAAGTGTATAGAGTGTGATGCCTGTGCAGATGCCTGCCCGGTGCGCTGCATCAATTTTACCGAAAATGGTACGGAAGAGGACCTGCGAACCCGGCTTAATGCGCCGGCAGGTGAGCTGTCCCAGAGTCTGTACGTCTCCGACGTCCTGCCCACCGGCAGGGTGATGGTGAAAGATGAAAACGTCTGTCTGCACTGCGGCATCTGTGCCGAGCGGTGTCCGACCTCGGCCTGGGAAATGGAAAAATATACCTATACAACTCCAGTGGCAGGGCAGCAATGAAACGAATTGAACGTGTCAATGATTTTGTGATCCGTTTTGCCAATGTCAACGGTTCAGGTTCTGCCAGTGCCAACGGCCTGTTTGCCAAGGCAGTCTTTCGGATGGGGGTCCCGGTCAGTCCCAAAAACATTTTCCCTTCCAATATCCAGGGGCTGCCGACCTGGTATGAGGTGCGAATCAGTGAAAAGGGCTATCTGGCACGCCATGGCAAGATCCACATGGTAGTTGCCATGAACGGACAGACCATGGCCCGGGATTACCAGAGCCTCGAGTCTGGTGGCTATTTCCTGTATGACTCCAGCCGCAGGCTCGCTGACGGGTTTGATCGCGATGATGTGGTGGTCATCGGCATTCCGCTGACCCTGCTGTGCAATGACGCCTTTGATGAACCCAGGATGCGCGGCCTGCTGAAGAATGTTATCTATGTGGGGGCCCTGGCCTACCTGCTTGACATGGGCCTTGAGGTGTTGACCAGCGCGGTGGAGAGGCAGTTCCGCAAAAAATCCACGCTTATTGCCCCCAACCTGAAGGCCCTTGAGATCGGCTACGCCTACGCCCGGGAAAATTTTACCACCTCCTGCAAGCTGACGGTACAGCAGCGCGACAATGTCGGAGATGCCATCATCATCGACGGCAACGCCGCAACCGCTCTTGGCGCACTCTATGCAGGGGCTACGGTGGTCGGCTGGTATCCGATTACCCCTTCCACCTCGGTAATCGAATATTTTGGCCGTTACGCAGAGCAGTTTCGTCGCGATGACAAGGGGCGGATAAAAGCGGCCATTGTCCAGGCCGAGGATGAGCTGGCAGCCCTGGGCATCGTCATTGGTGCCTCCTGGAACGGAGCCAGGGCCTTTACTGCCACCAGCGGTGCTGGAGTATCACTGATGACCGAGTTCCTCGGGCTGGCATACTTTGCAGAGATCCCGGCCGTATTGATCAACGTACAACGAGCCGGCCCTTCGACCGGCATGCCGACCAGAACCCAGCAGTCAGATATCATCTCCAGCGCCTACGCATCGCACGGCGATACCAGGCATGTGCTGCTGTTTCCGGCCACACCGACCGAATGTTTTGAGCTGACCGCAGAGGCCTTTGACCTGGCCGAACAACTGCAGACTCCGGTGATTATTCTCAGTGATCTGGACCTGGGGATGAACAGCCATATGTGTGCGCCGCTCAAGTGGGATGACAGGCGCAGTTATAACCGTGGCAAGGTACTCGACAAAGACCAGCTCAACGCCTTCAAGGAGCGATGGGGGCGCTATCTGGATGTGGATGGCGACGGCATCGGCTACCGAACCTACCCAGGGGTGCACCCGGAAAAAGGAGCCTATTTTACCCGTGGCACCTCCCATGATCCATATTCCGCCTATACCGAAGACTCGAACATCTATGCGGAGAATATGCAGCGGCTGGCACTGAAATGGGAAACCGCCAAGAGGCTGGTGCCAAAACCGGAAATCATTGTTGACGCCCCCGAGGCCACCATTGGCATGCTCTACTTCGGAACCTCGGCAGATGCCGCATGTGAAGCGGCAGATCTCTTCAAGGCCAATGGTACACGCATCGACTTGCTGCGGATTCGGGCCTTTCCGTTTCAGCAGGAGATACAGCATTTTATTGCCCAGCACGAGCATGTTTTTGTCGTTGAGCAAAACCGTGATGCCCAGATGAGAACCCTGCTCATCAATGAGCTTGCGCTGCCACCGCAGCGGCTGACTCCGATCCTCCACTTTGATGGAATGCCGATTACCGCGGCAATCATTGTCCAGGCAATACAGCAAGCACTGTGTGAACAGGCCACGTCAGATTCAACAACAGGTAATGGAGGTGCACAATGACCTTTTCGCGCCCCAGTTTTCGTCATCCCGGCCTGAGCGCCAATGAGGCCGGCTACTATCTTAAGGACTATGAGGGCGGTATATCCACCCTCTGTGCCGGCTGCGGACACGACTCGATCAATGGCGCCATTATCCAGGCCTGCTATGAGTTAGCCATTCCACCTCATAAGATCGTCAAGCTTTCAGGTATCGGCTGTTCGTCGAAAAGCCCGGCCTACCTGCTTGGCAAGGCGCACGGTTTTAATTCAGTCCATGGCCGTATGCCGTCGATCGCTACCGGCGCCAATATGGCCAACAGGGACTTACTCTACCTGGGTATTTCAGGTGACGGAGACACCGCGTCGATCGGCATCGGCCAGTTTGTTCACGCGGTCAGACGCAGTCTGAACATGGTCTATGTGGTGATGAATAACGGCTGCTATGGCTTGACCAAAGGACAATACTCGGCAACCGCAGACAAAGGCTCGATCGGGAAAAAGGGCGATCCCAACCAGTTGGAGTCGATTGATCTGTGCGAGATTGCCATTCAGCTGGGGGCAGGTTTTGTGGCACGCAGTTTTTCCGGGGATAAGCGGCAGCTGGGCCCTCTTCTCAAGGCTGCCATGTCCCATACCGGGATGGCTTTTCTTGATGTGATCTCCCCCTGTGTGACCTTTAACAATACCCCTGGTTCGACCAAGAGCTACCATTGGGTACGTGAGCACAGTGAGGCCACCAACACCTTTGATTATGTACCGTTCAGACAGGAGATTACCACCGACCATGAGGATGGAACCAGCTTCTCCGTTGTCCTGCACGACAACAGTACCATCCAGCTGCATAAGGTAGACAGCTCGGTTACGGTAACCGACCGGCGGCAGGCGATCGATAACCTGGAAAGGCATAAGGAGAAAGGGCGTATCCTGACCGGCCTCCTCTATATCGACCCCGAGAGCGAAGATACCCACGAGATTCTGGGCACCGTCAAAGAACCGTTGAACAACCTGGGGAAGGATGCGCTCTGTCCCGGTAACGCTGCGCTCGAGAAGATTAACGAGGGCTTTCGGTAGCAAAATTTTTCCGTTTTGTGGCTCGCTGCGGGACGACTGTACGGCGTCATCGCTTTGAGTACTTCCTGTTCTGCGCTGATCGTTTCTCCCTTCTGAGTTTCCTCATTGTCACCATCGACAACCGGTGGTGATGTCTGCAGTTTTCTGCCAGTACGACGCTGTGAGTAAATTCTCGATATTTTTCGGGAGCAGGACTCCTTTCCTCCGTGCTTCATGGCACCAGTTGTAACTTTTTGTTTTACCGATATTTTCCCCCTGCATTGCTGGAGAACAGATCTGGCGGCATCATCCGTTGGATCCTCTTTTAGACATGGTTACTTAAAAGTGCCTGCTCTACACATGGTAAAGGAGAGAGTACGTTTGAATTCTATGAGAAAAATCATAACTTATTAATTCTTTTATAGTCTTCTCCCCATTGGCGCATAGCCTCTAAAACAGGATATAAACTAAAGCCTAAATCTGTTAAAGAATATTCAACTCTTAAGATCTTTTCTGAGTAAACTTTTTTGCTGATCAAAGAGCTCTGCTCCAGCGAGCGTAGATTTTCGGTTAAAACTTTTTTACTTATCCCGTTCAGCGCTCTGGTGAGTTGACCATAACGTTTCTCACCACTTAAGAGCTCGTGAATTATAAGGGCCTTCCATTTGTTCGATATGAGTGACAGTGTAAGTTTTACCGGGCAATTATCTTCAGGCATAAAATAGGCTCCCTCTCATGTTCAAAATTAGAAAGTGCTGCTGTCTGCATCTTTACAAATATGCTGGTCAACAAATTTTAAATGTGCTGTGTTGAAAACTTTTCAAAATAATGAGGATCCGTAGCTAAGGAGAGTTGAATCTTGACAACAATAAAAATTTAAGAAATAGAGAAATATAACAACGAGATAACTGCTCATCTGGCAGCAGGAAAATCTGTTTTTTCAAGAATAAATATTTCCAGGTAAAGGAGGGGCGATATGATTTTATGTTCAGAGTCTCCGAGTATTTTTTGGGTTGTTCTTGTTATACTCATTACTTTCACATCTTCGCTGGCGATTTGCAAAGAAAAAAATCAAGCATTTAGCGAAAATATTTCTGGGTCACTGCACGAGGAGGAAGCTATGAAAATGACAAATCAAGACGTAATGATGAGCGTTGTAAAAAAATTCTATTATTGCATCGACGAAAATGAAGGTGATAAAATTGGTCAAATAATAAGTGAAAATTTTGTTGATCATGATGCTCAAGAAGGCGGGAAAGGACGTGAAGAGTTACAAAATCTGATCACTGCATTACATGAAGGTTTTGAGGAAATATCGCATGATCTGGAAAAGATTTATTTTATTGATGGAGATAAAGTTTTTGTCAGATGGAAGATGACAGGTAAACATACTGGAAATTTTTTTAATATCCCTTCATCGAATAAAAACATTTTATTATATGGTCATGACCTCTTTAGGATTGTTAAAGGGAAAATAGTGGAACAATGGCATGTTGAGCAATTGTTATCATTGATAAATCAAATATCTTCTCATAAATGATTGTTGGCGGGCCAAGTCTTCTTCAGTGGGGCCTGAATCGCGAACCCAAGGATCTAATACTCCGTCTGCGGCGGAGTATTTTACGAAGACATGAAAATAAGTAGAATTTTACCCCAATTCACTGTTTTTGCTGTTATCTAACCCCCTGTCAACTTTACAATACACTCCTCTACCTCACTAATACTGTAACAGACGTGATCCGCCTCACTAGAGACAGGATTTCGGTTTCTGCACAGCAAAATTGTCTGCATTCCGGCAGCATTTGCCCCTTTGATATCGTATTTTTCGAGATCTCCGATATAAACAGTTTTGTCAGCAGGCAAGGCCAGACGCTTGAGTGCTAAACGAAAAATGTCTGAAGAGGGTTTCGCATATCCGACATCACCTGAAATGATAATCTCAGCAAAAAATGGTGCCAGACCGGAACACTCTATTCTCTTTCGCTGCTCTTTGCCGTCATAGCCATTTGAGATTATTCCGAGTTGAACGTTGCGACCTTTGACTGCGGTCAGCAACGTCCGGACCCCCGCGAAAGGTTTTGTCTGGTCAAACATCGTCTCCTGATACAGAGTGACATACTTCTGATCCCAGCGGATACCGTATCTACTGAGAGTATTCTGCAGCCGGAACTGGTGCATCGACAACGGATCTGCTTTGCCGTCATCGACAAGAGCATGAAATTTCATGATCTCGTCAACGGCGACAGCAACAAACTCATCGGCAGGGCAGGACGCGCCACAGGCGTTGTGCACACTCTTTAAACAGAGGATATCGGTGGTTACGTAATCAACCAGCGTGCCGTCAAAGTCAAAAAGGACACCTTGTATCATGCTGCCTCTTCTGTTGATACTGAAAACCTGCTGCTCAGGCGGAGTACTGATCCTGCAGGAAGACCACCGCGGTGCGACCACGAACTTCTGTGCACAGCACCTGCTCCGTCAGGCCTTATCGCCGAGGGCTGTAATATTATCCGCCAGACGCTCGTTGGTGCCGTACAGAAAATGGTTGGCCATATTTTCAGAATAGCGGCTTGCCTCGGTGGTCAGGCCCACCGCTTCGGCGACTTGGCGAATGAGCATCGGCGAGGCACCACAACAAACGCCTAAGTAGTTCATCCCTAAGGCATAGGCCTCTTTGGCAAAGGCTCCCATTTCATAGCGATTGCAATAGAGCGGATCGAGTGCCGTTGGAAAGGTGCGGCCATGCGGCGATGGGCAGGTGCAGCCGTTATTGTCAGACAGGTTAAAAAACGTGGGTTCTTGTTCTGTGGTGCGATACGGAATAGGCAAGGCAGCCACATGGCAGGAGACGGCTTTGCGGATCTCCTTGAGATACGGCATCATGGTACCGGGTCCTCGAAAACAGTTCATGCCCACCACGTCTGCGCCACGCTGCTCGAGTTCTTTACAGACATCGACAATAGCGACATCGTCCATCATTTTATTGGCGGCCATTGGCGAGACAGTCATTACCACAGGCAATCCGCAGGCTTTCGCCGCCGCCAAAGCCTGATAGGCCTCTTCGGCATAATAGAAGGTTTCACCGATAATCATATCAGCGCCTTCATCAACGGCCCAGCCAACCATCTCATCGAACATACTGCGGACCTCTTTTTGTTTGCCCTTGTCGTCAGGTGACCAGTAATTTGTGTTGGAGATATTACCGGCCATCAGGTTTCCCGGTTTTTGCCGGGCAACTTTTCGGGCAATCTGCAATGCCGCACGGTTGAGGGGCTCCAATAAATCTTCTCTGCCAATCACCCGCATTTTCTCCCGGTGTCCATTGTAGGTAAAGGCCTCGACGATATCCGAACCTGCCCGTTGAAAATCGCGGTGCAGGGCCTCCAAGGCTTCGGGATCTTCCAAGGCAACCTCGGGAACAAATTCCCCTGCAGTGAGATAACCGCGACGTTCCAGTTCAAATAAAAAGCCCTCGGCACAGATAACCGGGCCCTGATCTAAGCGTTCGACAAGATGATTCGACATAATCTTACTCCTGATATTTGATATTTGGGAAGAGTGAGAGTTGTAGCTACTCCCATGCTGCAGCGTGACAGCATTGATACAAGAACAAGCAATTGGCCTCATAAAAACAGCCTAGAATATAAAAACAGCCTAGAATATTAGCTATTAGGCCTGGCAGTATCCTCTCCGCGATGAAACGTTTTTTGAAGCCGCACGATCAAGAATACCCCAAAACTCTTTTTTACGATACTTAAATTCTTCAAGAAAATTTATTCTGATAAAAATAAAATAGCTCCCTACTCACTCCTCTTTAAAAGGTAAATTCAATTTTTTAAGAAAGTACATTTTTACAAAAATTTCAACTTCAATCAGCTTTTAACAACACTAACAGCAAGGCTCTATATTTCAAAAGAATTTAAATAAGACTCCAAATTAGTGCTAGAGTTAAGCAAGCCAAGCTTTTTGCGAATATTATAACGATGAGTTGAAACAGAACTAGAAGCAAGGTTCAACATCTGCGCAATTTCTTTTGTCCTTTTTCCTTGCCTAACAAGATCTGCAATTTTAACCTCCTGAGGGGTCAAATCTTGATATTTTACAAAAAGTTTTTTTGATTTTTGCGCAATAGAATTGTTTAAAGCGTCTTCTAACAACTGGACTGTTTGTAATACTTTAGAATCTGAAGTCTGACTTCTTATCATTTCTACATATGGGATCACAATTTTTCTAATGTTAACTATCGTGTATTCTTCATATGCTCTCTGTTCAGCTCTTCGCGTTTCAAGCAACAGATTTAAAGCCTTATTTGCTTCTTCTAAATAACTAGTTTTTTTGCATAAATCATTTTCAACTTTCTTCCGAAAAAAGACTTCTTTCTTCAGTATTTCCGTATTCTGACTTAACTTGTTTTTTAGTTCTTTATTAAATGAAAAACGTTTTTCTTCTTGGGAAGATCGATATAACGCCACCTTAACCGCAGATAAGATATCACTTGATTTAAAGGGCTTAAGTATATAGCCAAGAGGTTCAGCTGTTTTTGCTCTATTTAATAGCTCTTGATCTGAATATGCAGTAAGAAATATAGAAGGAATTTTGTATTTTCCCCAAATTTTTTTAGCAAGAGAGACGCCATCTTCTTACAAACTCTATACCCTTCTGAAAGAAGGATACTTTTGATGGATAAAGCAACAATCCTCTCATCCTCAACGATTAAAATATCAAATTTCTCCATCTCCTCCCCGCTTCAAGATAAATATGAAATATAGAACATATAAGAAAAATATATTAAACAAATTTAAAATGTGAGTAAAACATAGATATATTTAATTGTTCTTTTCATCAACGGATTAATGTAAAAAGTCAATAATCTTATCATATATCGACAACTAGGAAAAAATCTAAATTATTCATATTTCCCTTACCTTCTTCCACGTAACTCGCCAAATTGTTCCAATTCCCTCTATTAACTGAATATTCCCATTTAGCTGCCCCTCAACCAACTCACGCACCAAAAGCAAACCAAGTGTATTTGGATGTTTACATGTTATACCAAGATCAATACCTACACCGTTGTCAAGAATGGTCATTTCATAATGCCCCTTGCTTAAATCTTTCAAACATATTTTAACATACCCCGCCAACATCTCTGGAAACGCATATTTAAAACTGTTTGTGATAAGTTCTGTTATAACAATTCCACAAGTTATGGCTTCTTCTATTGAAACATCTACGTGTTCTATGTTAATCAAAACATTTATTCTCTTTTCTTTTTGATACATATCCGACAGGAAATGAACCAATTCGTTAATATATGACTCGAAATCTATATGAGTAAGGGTTTCCGATTGATATAGAAGTTCATGCACCAAAGCGATAGCTTGAACTCTGCTTCCTGCAGTTCTCAATGCTTCAACTGCACTTTGACTCTTTAACTTATCTTGCTGCAACAAAAGGAGGCTTAATATTATTTGTAAATTATTTTTAACCCTATGATGAATTTCTCGAAGAAGGAGTTCTTTTTCTTTTAAAGTTTTTTTGATCATTAATCGAGATTCATTTTGCTCTTTTATTTTTTCTTCAAGATCTTTTTTTGATTTATCTAGAGACGAGTTTATTTGATTAATTCTTTGAAACTGCATGGCATGATTTTGCATAACCAGAATATTGCAAATAACTATACCACCACCTATAAGAATAAAAAAGATAAAAACATCAACAAGCAAGTCCTTATGCTCGGAATAACTTCTTACTATATTTGGATAGATGATTTCAAGACAAAACAATCCAGACATAATAAAAAGCATCATAGCTATTAAAGCATATTTTTTCCACCCTTCTAGTATCATTGAAATCGTAACAACAAAATGCAGTGCTATAATAAGTGCTATTCCGACAATACCACCATGCATAAACCATGTTTGAAGAAAAATAGACAGCTCCAATAAAACATACAGTAAAGTATAGTCTTTATAATCACCAGATTCTCTTGACTTTCCGTATAGCCAGATATATGCGACTGTCAACACAAGACCAAAAGCAAAACTGTGTTCTCTCATCCATAAATCCAGGAAATTATCGGCAAAGAAGATAAGTAGAGTAATGAGAAATCCCGAGAAAGTAATCGCATTGAAAATTTGATGAGGTAACGTAAAATATTCAGATGGCCCCAGTATAGTCTCAATAATATCAATGTTTTTTTTACTCATCCTTTTACCCTAAAAAATTACATGGCATCTTCTCAATAGACTTTTTAAAAGACTCAAAATAAATATCTTTTGATAGTTATGTTCTTTTTTCAACCACTATGCTAGGAATAGGCGCTGGAGTATATACCTTAGACATTTGACTTCATTAAACGCCCATTCCAATCTTTAAAGGTAGCTCAAAGTACTAATTAATCATCCCATATTCATTTTGTACCTCTGCGCTTATTTGAGAAGGAAAATGCTTTGCCATGATTGCTCTTGCAACAATAAACTGGAACCCCAGTTAAGCCGTTTTCTCTTTTGTCATCACTCTTCTTGTGTTTTGAATGAGTTGTTACAACAAATTTTCTGACTGTTTTGTACCTTAACCCCATCATCAATCGAGCAACATGAGGTCTGCTGACTTTTGAGAACTCCTGATTACCATGGAGGCCGGCGGTGACAATGGGACTACCAACCATTTCGTTATGAGATTCCAAGATATCTTTATATCCGTTTCTTGATTCGTCTCAAAATGCATTATAGCACTTGAATGTATAACAACAGATCTGTTTTTGTTGCGCTCAGGTACTTTCAAGTCAGTTTTAAACGTAAAGACCGCCATAAAGAACCATTTCGAATCAAAACTACACTTAAACAACGCAGATCATCAAGAATTCAATTAAAAACTGAAATTAATGTAGAGCAACATGCTAAAATGGTTTAACTCCTATACGGAACCCACTAGTTCAGCTACACATTTTCTAAATTATTTTACAGTATTTTATTTTTCATCTCTTTCGATAATAATCATAGATATATGAAAAGATACTTGATTTGTATCTTTCAAACAACAAGATTAAGTAACAGCTATTTCTAAATTTTGTACATTGAAAAAGGAGAATCTCATGAAAGGAACAAAACAGATTTCTATTCTCATCATAATGATTTCAATCATCTTTGGAACGGCTATAAGCGCAACCGCCTACGATGGTCCTAAGTTAAAATTTCGCCTCGCACACACTACTCCACCGGGGAATCATATCACGTTAGCATATCAAAAATTTGCAGATTTGGTTGAAGAGAAGTCTGAAGGCAAAATTCGAGTACAGGTCTTTTCAAACGCTGTTTTAGGTAGCGATCGAGTTTTGATCGAAGGCGCACAACGCGGCTCTCTTGAAATGGCTGTAAGCTCTACTCCCAATATGGCAAATTTTGCTCTTGATTACCAAGTATTCGACCTCCCTTACATAACTAGCCCCAAATATCAAAAAAATCTTTATAAGGCCTTAGATGAAGGCGCACTTGGGAAATATTTTGACGAGGTTGCTCATAAAATTGGTCTCGAAAATATTATGTGGGCTGAATATGGTTATCGTAATTTTTGTTCTGTGGACAAAGAGATAACTGATGCACAAAGTCTCGAGGGCCTTAAAGTCAGAACCACGGCTTCACCAGTTGAAGTAGATGTAGCAAAAGCTCTCGGCATGAGCCCGACCCCAATAGCCTGGGGAGAAGTTTACACAGCCCTTCAGCAAGGAACAATTGACTCAGAAGGAAATACCTTTCCCCATCTCTTCGGAGCAAAACACCACGAAGTTCTACGCTATGCAATGTACTCCTATCATAATTATGGGATGCAACTCTGTGTAGCCAATAAAAAATGGTGGGATCAATTAGCCCCCGAAACCCAAAAGGTTATCCGGGAATCTGCTGCAGAAGCTCTGAAATATCAACGTGAAGTTCTCTACCCAGAAAACGAGAAAACCGCCTATGATGGATTTGTTAAAAATGGTATTAAGATTCATGCGTTGACTGACGATGAAATGGAAGAATTGAAGAAAATTACACGACCAGTCTGGGACAATTACCTACAAAAGCTTCCGGCAGACCTCGTCAAAATGGTACAAGATACACAAAAATAAAACCTGCTCGTGGCGTCCATGGCAATATGCAATACGCCTGAACGCCACTTTTTTCGTTAGAGTCTTAGCAAGCAAACTTCATTGGTACAGCTCTCAAAAGAAAGACTCTATGCTGTTATGAAGGTTAGCATCTGCAAAATCGTTTTGCCATCGTGAAATCTGAAATGATCCCGATAGTTACCTTATCTTCTCGTAAAAAATGACCAAAAACAATCACTTTACTCCCGGCGATCAGACCTCTTTTCTTTCCGGCTTTCCGAGAGCCGAAGATAGACTGGTAAGATTCAACAACTTCTTTGAAGTCTATTTTCACATTCCTGAATGCTGCTCCTGCGCAATTTCAGGAAGATTGTATTGATATCTCAGGTAAGCTTCCTCAGATTTCCAAAGCATCAGAGGCTGCAAAACCCTTAGCAAAAAAACTAGGGATCTCTCGTAATTTTACTCTGATTTTCACATGCACCTTTGATAAAAATTTTCCAATATCATATAAGAAAAATCATGAAATCAATACGCTCTTATTTTCTAAGAAGTTACAACGATTTAGAAAAACCTTTTTTGTTTTTAGGTTTTATGTTGATGATTTTCGCTATTACGTATCAAACATTCTTTCGTTATGCTTTAACCAGTATTATGAGTTTTCTGAATGATCCCAGAAACAAAACTTTATTAGAGCTGTTGATCGATATTGAAGCAGCACGACAGTTTATGAAAAACATCGCTGGCTGGGCAGTTTGGTCCGAGGAGTTGGCTCGTTACATTTTCATATGGGTATCATATCTAGCTGTCCCTTTGGCGGTTCTAGAACGTTCAAGCATAAGAGTCGACATTTTTTATGAGAAGTTACCTGAACGGTTAAAAAATTGTAGTTGGGTTGTTGTTGAACTTTCCATTATTTTCCTTGCTGTTATGCTTGCTTTTATGGGTTGGGATATTGTTAAAATGCAAGTAGATTTTCCTCAAATAACCCCCGCTTTACGAATAAATTATTTTATTCCCTATCTCATTTTACCCATTGCATTCATCCTCGTAACTGTTCGTGGCCTGCAAAGCCTAACCATACAGTATAAGAACATGCCTTTTGCAGATTTTTTCTCCTCCACAATTGCAACAATTTTGTTGTATATACCCGTTTTAGTATTTGATAATCTTAATTCTGTAGTTCTATTATTTGGTTATTTTATTCTTTTTGTCATTCTTGGAATTCCTATGGCTTTTGCCCTCGGACTCTCAGCCTTTGCCACAGTTCTTGGAGCAGGGACATTACCTGTGGACTATTTAGGGCAAATTGCATTCACCTCCATAGATAATTTTCCAATTATGGCGATTCCTTTTTTTATTGCCGCTGGAGTATTTATGGGTGCTGGTGGCCTGTCAACAAGACTACTCAATGTTGCGGACGAACTTGTTGGATCCTTAACTGGAGGTGTTGCTCTTGCAAGTGTTGTAACTTGCATGTTTTTTGCGTCTATTAGTGGTTCTGGCCCTGCAACTGTAGCAGCAATTGGAGCTCTAACTATCCCAGCAATGATTGAACGGGGTTATAGTGTTAACTTCTCTGCAGCAGTAGTTGCTGCTGCGGGATCTATCGGCGTTATGATTCCACCTAGTAACCCATTTGTTGTATATGCAATTGCTGGGCAAACATCTGTAGGAAACCTTTTTATTGCAGGAATAATTCCAGGTTTATTAACAGGTTTAGCTCTCATGCTTGTAGTTTATCTGATTTCTAAAAAAAATGGCTGGCAAGGGGAAACTCGAAAACGAAATATCAAGACGGTCTGCAAGAGCATGTGGGATGCCAAGTGGGCTTTACTCGTCCCTGTTATCGTTTTGGGTGGTATTTATGGTGGTCTCATGACACCTACTGAAGCAGCAGCTGTTGCAGCATTTTATGGAATGATAGTTGGAATTTTTATTTACAAAGAATTAAACCTCAAGAAACTTTATAAAAGTACATTGACCGCAGCCAAAACATCTTCGATCATTATCATACTTATGGCAATGGCGACTCTTTTTGGCAATATTATGACGATTGAACAAATTCCAGAAAAAATCACCACGGCCATCCTTTCTTTTACTGAAAATAAAATTGTAATACTATTGTTAATTAATTTATTTCTCCTCTGGATAGGAACATTCATGGAAGCTCTGGCTGCAATTGTCATTATCACTCCCATTCTTATGCCACTCATTATGAAAATAGGGATGGATCCAATTCATTTTGGGGTCGTAATGGTTGTAAATCTTGCTATTGGTTTTGCTACCCCTCCTGTTGGTGTCAATCTTTTTGTTGCCAGCAGTATTAGTGAAACAAAACTAACATCTGTCGCGCGTGCAGCAGTACCATTACTTTTTGTAATGATCATTGTACTTTTACTCATTACATATATTCCTCAGCTTTCTCTCATATTACTTTAACAAAGTAATATTAATCAGCATTTTCAATTATTATGAAAATAACACTAGAAAATGCCTTAGAGGCAATTAAACAAACATTAGAATTTGTTCGTAAAGAGCAAGGAGGTGCTGTAGCACTAACAATAGTTGATTCTAATGGTACAATTATTGCTGCGGCAACTATGGACAACGCCCCTTCACGTGTAGCAAAAATTGCTCAAGCAAAAGCCTACACTTCGGCGAAAATGAAGACTTCAACGGCTAGTTTTTTAAAAAGACTAAGAGCAGAAAAGCTTGAACTAGACTGGTTTTGTGATAAAAACTTTTCTCCACTTCCAGGTGGAATCCCAATACACTCTAGTAGTGAATGCATTGGAGCAGTTGGTATTAGTGGAAGATCTCTTGATGAAGATGCAAAATTAGCAAAAATTTTTGCCGGTATTTTAATTTCAACTTTAACAAAGAAGAGTTAATCTCTGACAGGCTAATTTTAAAAGGTAAAAGTTATTCTTTTTTTCAAAAAAGAGCGACATCAACTCTTTCATCTGCTAATAGTCGGTCCCGAATTTATCATTACCGAAAAACCAATTACGACACTTAAGGTATCGATTTAAATTAGTCGAAAATGCGATCGTATACAATAAACTATCCCGCTGCAAGCGGTAGGATAGTACCCCCATAGCTTCACAATACAATCCCTCTTTTCTTGTATTTTTTTGATACGAACCCCAAACAATCTCCACAGTAAAAATATCAAGCGGACCTTTTTCGGTTCAAGCTTCGAAATATGATCAATCCATCACACTCACTGTTCAAATTATCTGAAATCGTAGGGGTGGAAGTAATTTGATCAAACCTTTGGCTGAGATGATTCGACATAATCTTACTCCTGATATTTGACGTTTGTGGTTTGAGTTCTTGCTGCAGCCGTTTACGGCTTTGCCATGGAGGCAAAAAATTTCTCCGCCCTTTTCGAGAGCTCTTCTTCGGAGAGTTCTTCAACGCGCTGGGTAAACGACCAGCGGTAACCAAAGGGGTCTTTGACCATCGAAGAACGGACACCCCAAAACTGGTCTGTCGGTGGGCTTAACGGCTTGGCCCCGGCGTCAACGGCACGTTCGTAGGAGGCATCACAGTTTTTACTGGCAATCGAGAAAAGGCAGGAAGCCATACTGTTTTCCGGCATGGCCAGAGCGTGCCAGGCTTCGGCTTCACCGGAGATGTAGAGAAGCGTATTGCCGATGGTGAATTCGGCATGGGCCACCGTACCATCTGGAGCATTTACCCGAAAACACTCGTTGGCTCCCAAGGCGGTGCGATAAAACTCCAAGGCCTGCGCGGCATCCTTGACAGTCAGTGAAATAGAGACAGCAGGTTCTTTGAAGGTATCCATAAAGTGACTCCTTTTGATTGAAGTTGCTGTTAAATATGTAACAAACATTTGCAACCCAGCGACAAGAGAAAACCGTGTGAGCGGAAAAAATGGAGAAGACCAAAGCAGTTGAACATTACCCTGCAAAACAAAATAGACAACAGCACAAAGACCAAAACTCCTTCAAAAAGACTCAACTACAACCGTCTTCTCGGCCTTCATGTCTTTCAAGCCACTGTTCGAGGGGCGTATAATCTCTTTTCTGATATATCCCTGCCTCTTGCAAAATAAGCTCTCCATCAATACAGGTAAGCCCCCGCGCCAGCCATATATTGTCCCTGATCGCCTGTACAGCACCTTTTTCTGCGATTTCAATAATTTTCGGCAACAGCGCTTCGCCGTAGCCTGCCGATGCGGTAACAGGCACCGAACCGGGAATATTATCCACGCAGAAATGGCGGATACCATCGACTGTATACACAGGATCTTCCCAGGATGTTGCCCGTGAAGTCTCAACCGCGCCGCCCGTATCACAGGAAATATCGACAATACAGGCATTCTTTTTCAATCTGCCAAGCATCTCACGACGAATCAAATGATCCTCTCTCTCCTTTGGCCAGAGTACACAATTGATGATCATATCGGCATCATAGACATAGTCTTCGAGCCTTGCGATATCTTCGACAATGACCTTGCTGCCGTGATAATCCATCATCACACTCTTGCGGGCACCTTCCCAGATGTCAAGGGCAACGACCTCGATACCCAGCGGAACCAGGGTTCTCAGTGCGCCGCGCCCGACATTGCCAAGCCCCATCACCACAGCCTTTGCCGCTGCCTCACCAAAATGGGCCATAAAGTGCCGACCGGTTCCACCATTTTGGGCCAAGGTCATGCGAATTGCCTCGAGTGCCCCCACTTCACCGGCCAGTGTACAGTTCGGGGAGCCAAACTGATGGGTATTTTCCGCCGAGATAGCGAGGCATTTACTCGCGAGCAAAACATCCAGCTGCTTTTTATCAAGGGCGGCATGGATATTGGTAAAAATGATATGCTCAGAACGTAGATAGACAAATTCAGGTTCAAGAATCTCTTTGACTTTTACAATCAGCTGCGCATTTCTATACAGCTCTTCGGCGGTGTCGGATATCGTTGCTCCAGCCTCAATATATTCAGCATCATCTGCCAAAGACAATCTCCCTGCATTGTGTTCCACAAAAACCTGATGCCCTCGATCAACAAGTTCTCTCACATGACGAGGAAGCAACGCTACCCGCCCCTCTTGCGGTTTAATCTCACGTGCAATGCCTATTTTCATCGTCTGTCCTTTTTCTCTTTATTCGTTGTATACGTTGAACGTATGTTTTCAGTTTCTGACTGACTCTACTCTATCCACTATAAAAAAAGAAGAGCTGCCCCGGCAACAGCGATCACCGCACCAATCCATGCGCCCAAGCCTGGGCACTGCTTTGTAAATATCCAGAGCAAGGGCAGGGTTAATACCGGTGAAAGGGATGATAAGGTCGCAACAATGCCGATCGAACCATGAGCAATGGCATACAGCAACAGGGTCATGCCCAGGGCCATGCCAATCATACCTGATAAGGCTGTTCTGCCAACCACCGAGAAATTGAGAGGTATTTTGGCATGAAAAATATCTTTTTTAGAAAACAAGGTACATACAAGAAGAACGGCAGCAGTACCGGTTCGCAACGTTGCCGCTGCCAGAGGATCGACGCCAGAGGCCAGAACGGGCTTGGCAATAACGGCTCCAATAGCCTGAAACAGAGCAGCGAGAAAGCCATAGGCAACACCGACAAGAACAGATCCGTGAGTTGCTTCCCAACTATGTACCTGCCTTCTTTTTCCGCCAAAATAGACGGCAATCATAACTCCGGCGACAGTCACAACACAACCGACAACATTGATCAGCGAGAGCCTTTCGCCAAGAAAAAGATAGCCAAGCAAGGCGGTCAAAGGGGCGCTCAGAGTGAAAAGCACGCCGGTTCGTCTTGGTCCCAACCTGCTAATGGTAACAAAGAGTGCCGTATCACCAAGTGAAATACCAATAACAGCTGAGAGAGCAAGCCAACAGACCGCGTTTACATCAATTACGTAAATTGCCTCTGTATACAGCGACATGCCAAACAACATTCCGGTGGTCAACACCATACGCAACCGATTAAAGGCTACGGGGCCCAGAGCTCGAGCGGGTCCCACCGAAATCAGCCCGGTACACGACCAGCATAATGCTGCCAAAATTGCAAAAATTTCTCCCAAGTACATGTGTATCCTTGGATTTTCAGGATGTTAATATGAGATCAAGGTGCCCGTCTCCTCCATTCCCAAACGATCGAGAAAAAGAAGCATGCAGCATGCAACAGAGAATTACAGAAAATCTTCCAACAGATTTAAATCGTTTAAATTTTTCTTGAGCGATATTCAAGAGAAAAAATTCTGAACGTCTACTTTTTTCGGGAGATCACCTCTCATGGAGGTTCCTTTGGAGTACCTCGATCGCAGCACTCCTTGTAGCCCCAGTGTTTACGACAAAAACGCAAAGAGGATCCGCTGAGGATATTCCCGGATAAAAGGAAAGAATAATTTGCGGAAATCTCAATTTATTGCTAGATAAGATCTGTAAATGCCTCCTCAACTCTATTTTTCATCTCTGTGAAATTCCTTTCGCAGACAGAGGAGAGTGTCTCAGAGTTCCAAATTTCATTTTTCGTTGTGGCAGGAGGCAATCTGCTCCAGCCGTGCTGTTATACAAATACGAAAGCCTGGGATGTTTCATCAACTCTCAGGAGAAATTTGTGACATCTACTATCAATTTTTGGATGGAGGAAAAATGAGCAAGATAAAAAAATCTTTGATTATTGCGACCTGCGGCGTGGCTTTGTTTGCATCAGGTGTATCGGCGACTACTCTTGATACGGTCAAGGAAAAGGGATACATAAACGCAGGTGTTTCCGGGAAAGTCGTTGGTTTTTCAGCGCCAGATGCCAAAGGGAACTGGAAAGGCATCGATGTGGACTTTGTTCGTGCCATGGCATCTGCCATCTTCAATGATCCGGAAAAAGCACGTTTCACCCCCGTGGCCTTTAAGGAATCATTCACCGCCTTGCAGTCCGGTGAAATTGACGTGCTGTCCAGAAACACCACCTGGACCTTTCAGCGCGACACCAAGCTTGGTCTTGATTTTGTAGGCACACTTTTCTACGACGGTCAGGGTTTTCTCGTGCATAAAGGCCTTGGCGTACAATCGATAAAGGATCTTGATGGCGCCAGCATCTGCACCCAGTCAGGAACAACCACTGAACTCAACCTTGCCGATTATTTCTCTGCCCATAACATGACCTATAAACCGGTTATTTATGAAAGTGCCGATGAGGCGACCCAAATTTATGATACAGGGCGCTGTGATGTCTACACCACCGACGCTTCAGCTCTTGCAGCCCGTCGTGCTATCCTCTCCAATCCCAAAGATCACACGATTCTGCCTGATATTATCTCAAAAGAGCCTTTAGGCCCTGCCGTGCGCCAAGGCGATCAGCAGTGGAGTGACATTGCCCGCTGGACACTTTTTGCGCTTATCACCGCAGAAGAGTTAGGAATCACCTCTGAAAACGTCGACGAAATGCTCAAATCAGAGGATGCCGAAGTAAAACGTTTTCTTGGCGTTGGCGTTGACTTTGGCCAGCATCTCGGTTTGACAAATGACTGGGCATACCGGATCATAAAGCATGTCGGAAATTATGCAGAAATATTCAACCGGAATGTCGGCCCCGATACGCCTCTTGGTCTTCAACGTGGAATCAATGCCTTATGGAAAGACGGTGGGCTGATGTACGCCCCTCCGGTTCGCTGATACATCAGGTATTGACAACGCCCCAAAAGACGTCGGCAGATCGCATCCCACGATCTGCCGAAAAGTCTCGTGCGAACAGTAACATTCTGATTTTATTTTTTTATTTACAGGAAATAGCCAAACAAATACTTTTTCCAAATGTCTTCAGCACTGCGAGCAAAAAAGCAAAAATCTGCTTCCGTTTCTTTTTTTCACGACGCCCGCATCCGAAGTATAATAGCGCAAGTACTGGTCGTCGGCCTTCTCCTGGCAGGCGCAGTCTATTTTACCTATAACGTCGTTACCAATCTGCAAAAATCAGGCATCACCACCGGCTTTGGTTTCCTCGCGGAACCTTCCGGTTTTGATATTTCCCAAACCCTGATCGACTATTCGAGTAAGAGTACATACCTGGATGCGATGCTGGTGGGACTGCTGAATACCCTTCTGGTTTCAGCGCTCGGTATCGTTTTTTCGACTTTTCTGGGATTTTTACTGGCCATCTTAAGGCTTTCGCCGAACTGGCTGGTGTCGAAAATGTCATCCGCCTACACCGAGATCATTCGTAACATTCCACTGCTGCTGCAGATCCTGTTTTGGTATCTGGCAATTCTGACTCCGTTGCCCGGCCCACGCCAGGCCATGAGCGTTATGGATGTTCTCTTCCTTTGTAACCGTGGCGTTGCGATGCCCAGACCTGTCTTTGCCGAAGGTTCAGTTTTTTTTTTCATATCCATCGCTGTTGCCCTGATCGTCTCCTGCATCCTTCTCTCCATCAATAAAAAACGGCAACAACGTACCGGCCAACGCTTTCCGGCCATGCTCGTTTCTCTTGTGCTCTTTGTCGGCCTCCCGGGCCTGACCCTCTGGGCAACTGGTTTTCCAATTGCCTGGGATATCCCTGTGTTAAAAGGCTTTAATTTTCGAGGCGGGATCACGGTGCTGCCAGAACTCATCGCCCTGCTGCTGGCCCTGACGCTCTATACGGCAACCTTTATCAGTGAATACATCCGTTCAGGCATCATGAGTGTTGACAAGGGACAGCAGGAAGCGGCCCAGGCCCTTGGCTATCGCCCCTGGATGATCTACAGACTGATCATTATCCCCCAGGCGCTCCGGGTGGCAATTCCACCGCTGATCAGCCAATACCTCACCCTGATCAAAAACTCATCTCTTGCGGTGGTTATTGGTTATCCAGAGCTTGTCCACGTATTTGCCGGAACAGCGCTGAACCAGAGTGGTCAGGCCATTGAAATCATATCAATAACCATGGCAATTTACCTGGCAATCAGCCTTCTTATCTCAGGGATACTGAATCTGTATAATAAAAAGGTGGTCCTGCGTGGCAGCCTCTGAAAAAACTGCATAAAAAATGACACAAATCTGGCAACCGAAACCTTCAAAAGAAGCCCCCAGCAAAGAGGCAGGACCTTTGGGCTGGTTGTACAAGAACCTGTTCTCAACGCCGTTAAACAGCATTCTTACCCTGCTGGCTGTCTCTTTTTTGTTCTGGGCCATACCGCCCCTGTTTCAATGGGCGATCCTTGATGCCAACTGGGCAGGGGAGAGCCGCAAAGCCTGCACAGCAGGCTCCTCTGGCTGCGCTGGTGCCTGCTGGGTATTTATCAAGGTCCGTTTTGAGCTGTTCATGTATGGGTTTTATCCTGAGGCGGAGCGATGGCGGATAAACCTCGTCTTTCTGCTTCTTGCCTTCACCTCGATGCCGCTCTTTGCGGCCCAGTTTTTTACAGCGAAGAAACGTCAGGTTATCCTCGCCGTTCTGGCCTCGGCAGGCATAGGGCTCTTGCATGGGCTATGGTGGTGCCTGGGGAGTATTGTCTACTTTTCTCTTCCCATAGCCTTTTCACTGTTTTCGTTACAGGAAAGCGTATATCCGTATGCAAAGCAGAAAGAGATGATCAGCCTGCTTTCCGCTGTACTGCTGGCAGCCGTGGTCTTCTTTCTGGTCAAAACGACACAGTCTGCAGGTACTGCGACAACCCTCGCCCTCTCGACATTTCTGCTGGCTCTCCCCTTGTTCTACTGTAAAAGACTCTCCAGCAATCTCTGGCGCTGGATTGTCCTGGCAACGGTCTATCCGTGCATCGCATTTTTACTTCTTGTCGGCGATAACTTCGGGCTCTCCCACGTTGAAACCCATTTCTGGGGAGGTCTTTTTCTGACCCTGCTGGTTGCCGGGACAGGCATGGCAACGGCCACACCTATTGGCATCCTGCTGGCTCTTGGCCGTACCTCCGAGCTCCCTGTTGTGCGCCTGCTTTGCGTCAGTTTCATTGAATTTGTCCGGGGCGTACCTCTTGTTTCTGTTCTCTTTATGGCCTCGGTTATGTTTCCTCTCTTTCTTCCTGAAGATATCACCTTCAATAAACTTCTGCGCGCACTGCTCGGAGTCGCCTTCTTCTATGCTGCCTATATTGCAGAGGTTATTCGAGGTGGGCTCTTGGCCATCCCCAAAGGCCAATTTGAGGCAGCAGAGGCCCTTGGCTGGGCCTATTGGAAAAAAATGGGCCTTATCATCCTTCCGCAAACCCTTCGCCTGGTGATACCAGGCCTTGCCAATAACTTTCTCTCCCTTTTAAAGGATACCACGCTGGTGGCGGTCATTGGCCTGCTCGATCTGCTCGGGGTCGCCAAAGCCGCCCTGGCAGATGCAGAATGGCTTGGCTTCAGCAAAGAGGCATATCTATTTGCGGGATTGGTTTTCTGGATATTTTGCTTTGCAATTTCTCGTTACTCGAATTATCTCGAGAAAAAATATCACGCTATCTATCAAAGCTGATCAAAACAATTTTACGCTCGGCAGGGAAGCACCATGGCATTAAAAGAAGACAGCTCACAGGACTATATCACAATACACCAACTCAACAAATGGTTTGGCAGTTTCCACGTTCTCAAAGACATCAACCTGCGTGTAAAAAAAGGTCAGAAGCTGGTCATCTGCGGGCCATCCGGCTCGGGGAAATCGACGCTGATCCGTTGTGTCAACAGGCTGGAAAAGCATCAGGAAGGTCAGATTATTATTGACGGCATGGAACTTACCAACGATATAAAACGTATTGACAAGGTTCGCCAAAAGGTGGGGATGCTCTTTCAGAATTTCAACCTCTTTCCCCATATGACAGTTCTGGATAATCTTACCTGCTCGCCAATATGGATAAAGAAGATGCCTCTGCAAGAGGCCCGGGATCTTGCCTTTCACTATCTTGAAAGGGTGAAGATTCCAGAGCTTGCCGACAAATATCCAAACCAGTGTTCCGGCGGTCAGCAACAGCGCATCGCCATCGCCCGCTGCCTCTGTATGAGCCCGGAGGTCATGCTTCTCGATGAACCCACCTCGGCCCTTGATCCAGAGATGATCAAGGAGGTGCTTGATGTCCTCACCGATCTTGCAGAATCGGGAATGACCATGCTCTGTGTCACCCATGAAATGGGCTTTGCCAGAAAGGTCGCAGACCGCATCATTTTTATGGATCAGGGAGAGGTCGTTGAGGAAAACAGCCCAGAAGAGTTCTTTCGCAATCCCCGGTATGACCGGACAAAGTTCTTTTTATCGCAAATTATTTCTCATCAATAAGAACCTCAGCCAAGCCCCCAGGATGAGAGATCCTGCAAAGGAAGGAGTTATGCAAAAATTATCGGTTTTTTTACAGCTCGTACCGCTGTTGTTTATCGCAGTCAATATACACGCAGCTGATATTTCAGTTGGCAAGAAGCTGCCCGATATTACGATTAAAGACCTCGGGTTAATGACGTTTGACTATGTTGTAAAAGACGGGCAAATGGTCTGTAAAAAAGACTGTGAACCTGCATACAGAGCATGGTCTACAGCCGAGCTGCAAGGTAAGGTTTCGATACTATTTCATCTCGCAGCCAGGATGGGGACCTATAAAATGAACAGAGATCTTTTATACGCCATTGCCGAGGCCGGCTTTCCAGACAAACTGCCTGACGCGCCATGTAAAGTCATTACAATCCTCAACACCGATGATGCGATATGGGGCACCTCTGATATCGCAAGAAACAAATTCATCAAACTGCAGAAAAAGTTCCCTCACTATCTACACATTATCGATGAAGAGGGGATCGCCTTGCAAAACTGGTCACTTACAGAAAAGGGCTCTTCGGTGCTTATCACCGATAAAAACGGTACTGTGGTTTTTTTCAAGGAAGGTACGCTCAGTACAACAGAAAGAGAGACGGCTTTGACAAAAATCGAACAGTTGCTCGAATAGGCATGACGCAAAACCCATGAGAAACAGAGGCCAGAGCATCTGTCGTTTGCATCAGTCATGGCTCACCCTGCCAGGGGATGCTCACTGTAGAGATAACGCTTGATCTTGTGGGTGGCCGTCTTGATAAACGGTTCCCGGCGCTCGAGAAGCTTGTTCAAACGGGCTGTTTTCGGAAGCTGCTGATTCAGCTCAATGCGGGTTTCTTCAAATAACTCGTCAATATATCTGCGTCGTTCATTATGGGACGTACGGGCAAGGGACTCATCAAGGACATCATAATCGGGATATACCCAGGCCTCAAGCAGGCCACAGTTTTCGAGAACCAGGCTTTCCACCACCCAGGAATATTTATTTATTGTATGTTCTATCGCCTCCGGGTAGACATTCTCGCCATTCGGCATAACAATGACATTTTTGGAACGACCACAGACAACAAGGTTCTGCCGCTTGTCCATATAGCCCATATCGCCGGTGGACAACCAGCCATCAGCACTGAGCACCGCCCTGGTCTCCTCTTCATCGTCGTAATAGCCCTTCATCACACTCGGACCACAGACGGTTATCTCACCTATTCCTGTTTGAGGATCAGGATCTACGATCTTTACCTCCAGCCCGGGAACCGGTTTTCCAGTCGACCCCACCACAATGCTTTTGTCACCCGCCGGACCACCGGCAATAAGAGGCGACACCTCGGTCATTCCATAACCGATCAGATAGGGGAAACCGGCCTCATGCAGAAATTTCTCCACGTCCGGATTAAGGGCCGCACCACCAATTCCCATCAACCTGAGATTACCGCCAAAAAAACTCTGGAGCTTGCGTCCTATCTTACGATAGATCATCCTGCGGCTGGCTCCAAACCTGCACAGCATCTTGAGTACAACCGAGTTTTCGATCTGCGGCAGCACACGCTTTTTATATATCTTCTCCATCACCAGCGGCACCGCAAAGATAATGGTCGGTTTTTCACGGGCACAGATATTCTGCAGAATAAGGGGCGTTGGCGTTTTTCCGGCATAGGCAATACGGGCACCACAGAGAAGAGGGACAATAAAACCACAGGTGAATTCGTAGGTATGCGATATAGGAAGAATAGACAGCCATACCGCCCCTTTCGGAACATCAACAAGCTCGACTGCGGAATAGGCATTGGCGGTCAGGTTCTTATGGGTGAGCATAACCGCCTTCGAATATCCTGAGGTTCCCGAGGTGTAGAGTATGGAGGCAAGATCTTCTTCTCCGACGGCCGGAAAAGCAGGGTCGGTGGGATCCTCATCCTGATCTGCCAGGGCCTGTTCCATACAGTCAGAAAAGGCGGCAACAGAAATAGTGCTGCCCCCACCCGGGCTATAGTCATCGAGGGTAATGACGGTGGCTGGAAGGTTACTGTCCAGCTCATAGACCTTATCGATCTGTTTCTGGGAGAGCAACAAGACCTTTGCCTGCATCTCATTGAGGATATGGTGGACATCGCTTTCAGGCAGATCGGGAAGAATAGGGACAGCGATAGCCCCAATGCGGACAATGGCAAGATAGGCAATCCCCCAGTTGTGTGAATTTTCGCTCAATATCGCGATACGATCTCCTTTTTGCACACCAAGCTTGAGAAAATAGGCGGCCAGCGCAAAGACCCTTTTTTGCAAAACGGCATAGGTCAGAGGCTCCTCCATGGCCATACCAATAGCTGGAAGCTCTGCAAATTTTGCACAGCTCGCATCAAGCACATAGTTCAGCGTCATACCAACTTCGACAATCGCATCCATATCCCACCTCAAGACATCCTCCTTAGATCAGCATATGAGAAGAAGACCAAGACCTCTCTTTCCCCTGTCATGTTCCAGGCCCGCATTGTGCCCGCGTTTAAAACAAAAAGAAAGCTCTTCGCAGAGAAAAAATGCTCCCGCTCTGCACAAAAATGACCCGGCACAACGCAGAAGACTCATAAAAAAACTCTTCCAGACATTCCGCCAACAAAGTGCATAACTGGCAAAAACCAGACATCCGTTTTACAGATGCAAAAGAGGAACATACTGCAAAAACATCAAGAAAAAAACAAATAATAGTTGACCTTCAACCCTGCATTCAAAAGAGAAAAGAGAAGCCCTGCGATGCAGAACAAAAAAGACGAACTTTAGAAAAAACGGATGAGACGAAAAAAGGATAAAAGGAATTCATGAAAGATTCGGGCGAGGTTCACCGCGATAGATCACGGCTGGTCAGAGGGGCATCCTCAAGCATCTGCCGTACAGCACCGGTTAATGTACTGACAGTAAATGGTTTTCCAATGGTCAGGATCCTGTTCATACAACCGGCTACCGCCAGATATCGATCCTTGGATATATTCCCCCCTCCGGAGACAGCAATCACCGGTAACTCAGGTGCCTCGACGCGAAGATCCAAGATCGTCTGCAAACCGTCCTTCACCGGCATAACCATATCGGTTATGACCAGATCGCAGGGAGACTTCCGAAACAAATCGAGAGCCTCCTCTCCATTGATGTCACTCATCACCTCAAGAGCAAGGGGTTCATCATCTATAATCAGAATATGCTTTCTATCGTTCAACTTCTTTTTCCTCCATTTTTTTAAGAAAAAATCTTAAGAAGCTACAAGCAAAAAATTAATTTTTCAATAAAATTCTACACAAGCTCAGAAAAAACAACCAAATGATACAGAATAGGACAACAGCATCGAAATCTTTCCCGGCAATAGAGACGGCTATACGAGCCCTCGACAGGCCGGAAAAACAGGATCTGACAACTTCAAGGAATCCTAAACAACGAAAAATCATACGACTTTCATTGACAGTTGAATTTTGCAGTGTACATTGATCTGGTTCGGAGATCGCACAAAATCAAACAACAACTTCAAGCGAAAACTGCGTATTCTCAACCAGGCAAAAAAAAATCGAAGAATGAGTCTACAATACGTCGATATGTTGAATCTCAAAGAGGACTCCCTCTGTTGTTGTCCACATGGTGCAGAGGTACGATAGAAAAAGATTGATACGAGAATATGGATACTTTACTGAACATCACTGCTGTCTCATAGTTCTATCCACAATGAAAGTTGCGGAAATTGACCCCTTAAATTTTGCCATAAACTTGAAAAAACAAAGAAGGAGATACACGCAAAGAGCAATCCAAAGCTGCGTAAGCACAGCATTTTGAGAAGTTCCCAAAAAAGTTTTGACTTTTAGGTTCTGCTTCAGTGGTGTCTCATAGTTGTCTCCACAACAAAAGTTGAGGAGAAACAGTTGGTTGCCTGTCAGGAGGCTTCAATAAATCAATAAGAGAACACCTTTCAAACAGACTTAAACGTAATAATCGCAAGATTTTGGTGATAGAAATACCGAGCCTTGCTTTGAATTTTATAAACGATAACAAGAGGTAAACACA
>PDWI01006150.1_pt1 | contig 34917 bp, 30 predicted proteins | sample 1430891 | NCBI WGS metagenome assembly PDWI01 (sample SAMN01162508, study PRJNA174530) | Oral metagenome, whole genome shotgun sequencing project. | biome: Marine environment; feature: Marine mammal; material: Swab sample of the gingival sulcus; isolation source: swab sample of gingival sulcus... | reverse complement strand
GGCAAGCAGGCAAAGGCAATTAAGGCGAGAAAAACCCAAAATAAACTATTGCTGGTGATGCAAGACAGGGTTGATTGTTGTTTCATAAGTATTGATTGTTAGTTGTTTTTATAAAAAGCCTGGGCAAGGACCATATACCAACTGATAACACTATCAGACAGGGAAGGGCGACGACCAGCGCTATCGTACAATATCGGTGGCCGCCACCGGAGTTGAGTAAATTTGCCGATTACTTGGCCAATTTAACTTCGTTAACCCACTTATCAATCAGCTTGCTACGCACGTCTTTTGAACCGTATTTACTGAAGTCATAGTCAATTAAATTTACCTCGTCCGGTTTTAAGGCAAACGGAGAGGCCTTGGCATTGACATTGGTTAAAATATGGTGGTCTTTGGTATCTCTCCATAAAGATTCTTGCGATTCTTTGGACATCACCCAGTCGATAAACAACTTGGCATTATCTTCGTTGCGTGCCCCTTTGATTAAACTGACACCACCCAGCTCGTAACCGGTACCTTCACAAGGAACAATGACCTCAATGGGGGCCCCTTTTTCACGTTCAAAGGAGTAGTTCTGTAAGAAACCGATACCGACAGTGGTTTCATTACGGGCAATATTTTTTGAAGGTGCAGTACCTGATTTGGTATATTGAGAAATGTTTTTATGCAAAGCCTTCATATATTCAAAGGCTTTGTCTTCACCCCACAGCTGCACAAAAGTGGCAAGGGCGGTATAAGCGGTGCCTGAACTTTGCGCATCGGCCACTTGCACCTCACCTTTTAAGCGGGGATCGGTTAAATCTTTCCAGCATTTTGGTACTTCTTTGATACCCAGTTTTTTTAAACGTTCGGTATTCACACCAAAGCCTAATACGCCCATATAAACGACGGAACTGTAGTTGCCTTTGCGTTTACCCGGGTCTTTGAATGCCGGGATTACTTCATCCAAGTGTTTGGATTGGTAAGGAACCAATAAATCCATTTCAGCGGCTTGCGAGTGGCCGTCAAAGGTGCCGCCGTACCAAACATCGGCCTGCGGGTTGTTTTTCTCCGCTTTGATTTTTGCCAGGGTGCTGCCGGTGCCGTTACGAACAAAAGCAGTTTGCACGTCAAATTTTTTCGCAAAGGTATTGACCTGCTGTTCGCACACCGTGTTTCTGGCACTACAGTAAACGGTTAAACGGCCTTCTGCTACAGCAGTATTTGCCGTCAACAAACCCGCTGCTGCAAGGCTTAATAAAGTTAATTTTGTGTTAATCTTCATTCTTGTCTCCGTAGTTATATCATTTTGCCAATTTAATATCATTCACCCAACGATTGATTAAGCGCTTTCTTTCCTCGGACGAGCCATATTTTTCAAAGTTGTAATCAATCAATTTTAATTCATTCGGATTGGGTGCGTCCGGGTGTTGTTTGGCGGTGGTATTGGTTAAAATCTGCAAGGATTGACCTTTTTGCCAAGCCGATTCTTGCCCTTCTTTGGATAATGCCCAATCAACAAATAATTTGGCATTGTCCAAGTTTCTGGCACCTTTAATGATACTGACACCACCTAATTCATAGCCGGTGCCCTCACAAGGAACAACCAGCTGCAGCTTGGCACCTTTGCTTTTTTCCAGCATATAATCGTGTAAGAAACCGATACCGACGACGGTTTCACCCCGGGCCGCATTGCGTGACGGTGTTACCCCCGATTTGGTGTACTGGGAAATATTCGGGTGTAATTGTTTAAAATAATCAAAGGCTTTGTCTTCACCCCATAATTGTACAAAGGTGGCAATGGCAGTATAGGCGGTCCCGGAGCTTTGTGGGTCGGCCACTTGAATTTCGTCCTTAAATTCCGGTTTTAACAAATCGTTCCAGCATTTTGGTACTTCTTTGATACCCAATTTTTCCAGACGTTCGGTGTTGACACCAAAACCGAGAATACCCATATAAATGGCCGATGAATAATTACCTTTCTTTTTCCCGGGGTCACGAAAACGTGCCTCAATTTGTTCAAGATTTTTTGATTGATAAGGTTCTAATAAACCGATTTCACCGGCTTGTGACTGCGGGTCAAAGGTACCGCCGTACCAAACATCGGCTTGCGGGTTGCTTGCTTCCGCTTTGACTTTAGCAAAGGTACTGCCCGAACCGTTACGGATGAACGAAGTTTTGACATCGTACTTTTTACCAAAACTCTTGACGGCATTATCACACATGGCATTGGTGGCACTACAATAGACAACTAAACGTCCTTCGGCAAAGGAGGGCGGTGCAAAGATAGCTAAACTACCGGCGATTACAGCATACTTGAATAAACTTTTCATAATTAAAATCCTCTGGTTGTTAGTTTTTGAGATGAAAGTTCAGTGCCTTTCAGGCGGTTAAGTCTATACTTGATATGGCGATAAAGCAACTCTCGAGGATAATTACCAAACAAAAATGTCGGAAAAGCATCGTTGTTGGCGGGTAGCTAGATGGATTTGCTAATGGCCTTTAACAGCTTGATTTTTTGTCGATATTGGTCACCCAAAACATGCCAGATACTGTCCTCATCCAGTGCCCTGTAGGGATTGTCAATGTCTTTAGCTGCCTCAAAATCCTGCAGGTACTGCCGTGTGTAGTATTGATCTAAACGTTTGCGGTTAGCTTCGATTTGCTGAAAGCATTGATGTATGGTTTTTAATTGCTGTAAATCCTTTTCGCACTGAACCAACAGTGCCTCGATGTCTTCTATGCTTTCTTTTTTCATTGCTTTTTTTGGCGTTGGATATCGCCGTCCATTATAGCAAAAAAACGCGCTTGCCATCAGGTATGCGGCAGATAATCGAGACGGCATAACGATGTCATCATCGCCATTTGAATTTTACCTTATTTGTTGATTTGCCAATAGCAGTATTACATAAGGTGGAGTAAAATAAAACGGTTATGCGGAAATGATATATCAGGAGAAATCATGCACAAACACCAACGAATTTTAATGTTTTTATCGGCACTGTTCGGGGCGGCCAGTGTGTCTCTGGCAGCGGTGGGCGCTCACGCTTTTTATGAGACGCTGGTGGCAAACGGACAAGTTGAAATCTTTGCCAAAGCAGTGGATTATGCCATGTATGGTGCATTGGCCCTGTTAGGCGTTGTGGCCTTAACAAAATGCTTTCGCGGCAGGTGTTTTATCGTTGCCGGTTATTTACTGGCCTTGGGGACTGTGCTATTTTCAGGGTCGTTATTTTTACATACCTTGGCCGGGATACAAGCCGTTACGGCAGTCACGCCTGTTGGTGGTACGTTGCTAATCGTGGCGTGGTTGTATTTGGCCGTGTCGGCTTTTCGCCTCGGTGATTAAGATGTGGTTATCATCTTGTTGTCATTTATTGTAGAATATCCCGCATGAAGCCACAAAAACAAACAGAAATTCTGGTCAACGGCGGTTTGCACGAAATTCGTGTGGCGTTGTTGGAAAATTCCATCCTGCAAGAGGTTTATATCGAGCGTCATTCCAATTTGGGACTGGTTGGCAATATATATAAAGGCAAGGTCGAACGGGTGCTGCCGGGGATGGACGCGGCGTTTGTTGATATCGGCTTAGAGAGAAACGCTTTTTTACACGTTAAAAACATTTCACAGGCACAGCATAAATGCTTAACCGCCGATAACCAGGAAGACCGGGGGCAGGATGCGGGACACGCCCCCAGAATTGGCGATTATCTGCGCCAGGGTGAGACGATTTTAGTACAGGTGCTAAAAGACCCCATCGGCAACAAAGGGGCCAGATTATCCACCGACATTGCCATTCCGTCGCGTTATGTGGTGTATCTGCCTCACGCCAAAGGCGTTGGCGTGTCAACACGCATTGACAACGAAGACAGCCGCCAATTTTTACGAGAGCGGGTAGAAAAATTATCCGAAGGGCTGGCGGGTGGTTATATTGTACGTACCGCTATTGAAGGAACGGATGCCTGGGCGCTGCATACCGACATTCAGTACCTGCATAAAATCTGGGCACAAATTCAGCAACGAGCCAAGGAAGCCAAAGCCGGTACCTTAATTTATCAGGGGTTGCCGTTATACCTGCGCTGTTTGCGTGATTTGGTGGATGAGACCGTAACCGCCATTCGGGTCGATTCGGCGGCAATGGCGGGGGAAATGCAATCCTTTATCAAAGATTTTTTCCCGGAAAATGCCGGTTTAATCACCATCTATGAATCCGAACGGCCGATTTTTGATTTATACAGCGTCGAAGATGAAATTGAAAAAGCCTTAAAAAGAAAAGTGCTGTTAAAATCAGGCGGCTATTTAATCATTGATCAAACCGAAGCAATGACCACCATTGATGTTAATACCGGTAAGTTTGTCGGTGCCTCCAATCACGCTGAAACTATTTTCAAAACCAATTTGGAGGCAACGCAAAGTATTGCCAGACAACTACGCTTGCGCAATCTGGGCGGCATTATCATTATTGATTTTATTGATATGGAAGATGAACGCCACCGTAATGCGGTAATGGAATCTTTGTACCGCGCGATGGATAACACCTACAGCCGTTATGCCATTGAATCTTTATCGGCCATTGGTTTGGTGCAGATGACCCGCAAACGCACGCGTGACAGTTTAGGGCATATTCTCTGTGAGATGTGTCCGGTGTGTGACGGGGGCGGCTATGTAAAAACCATTGAAACGGTGGCCTTTGAAATTACCCGTGAAGTGATGCGAGAAGCGGCACAATTTAAGCCGGAGCGTATTTTGGTGATTTGCTCACACGAGATTAACGACTTTTTAAGCGATGACCAACCCAATGTGTTGGCGGATTTAGAAGAGACCCTGCACCTTCCGATTCAACTAAAAACCGACCATTACTACAGCCGGGAACAGTACGATATCGCCCTTTATTAACCCATTTAACTCTGTTTGCCGCGATGCTTATACGTTTGATCATGCGTTTATTACGATTACTGCTTTTATTTGTTATTGTCGCAGTGGTTGCGCTGGGCCTTGTTTTGCTCAAGCCCATCTGGGTGTCCTCATTGATTGAACAGGAACTCTATCGTCACGGCGTGCAAGCCGACATTCAAACCTTGGCGGCCGGTTTTTCCGGCAGCACTTATCAGCTTAAAGGCAAGGTCAGTGTCAAGGCGGCACGGTACGGTGTGCAGGTTGAAAAGGCGAATTTGCTGGTTAGCACTGATTGGCTTGCCTTACTACGGGGTAAACCCTTTATGACGCAATTAACACTTGGACAGGCGGCTATCCGGTTGGACAGAAAGCAATTAATGAGCGAATTACAGCAGCATAAAAAAGCATCGCCCCAATTCATTGAGGCTTATTTATCTTTTGCTCCGCTGGATTGGCGGTTGTTTGATACCACTTTACAAACGGAAGGGCAGACGCTATCGGTCGATGCCTGGGGGCAACAAAGTCATCTTGCCACGCTTACTCTTAAGGATAAAACGGACGGCATTTTATATTTGCGTTACCAGCGGCCGCAGCATTTGCTCACTGTTGCCGGGAAACGAATCAATCTCAAGGCACTGACCGGGCAAACAGCGACGTTACAACAATTGCAGGCGGTGATTAACACCGATAACTGGTTGGCCAGCCGTGCCGAGGGGCTATTGGATTACCGGGGCATGCGCAGCCGCATTCAGTTAACCGGGCAGGGGCGGCAATTGCTGGTGCGGGCAAACAGCGGCGGGCAAAGCGTCAGCGTGGTCGCTCAACCGCTTAACGATAATCAAGGTGTTAAGTTACTGTTTAACCAAGTTGATTTAGCGGTTTTTCAAACCATCCAACCGTTATTGCCGGCACAGGATGAATGGCCGACTTTGCAGGGGCTGGTCGACGGCACGGTCACTGCTTACCGTGATAAAGGGGTGACTGCGGTTAAACTGACTTTGGAGCATGTCGGTGTGTCGCATTCGGCAGGGAAAATTAATCACTTATCGGGTGATATCGGCTATGCCGACGGTATTGTCCGTTATCAAAGCCAATTAAACCACAGTACGTTGGCATTACCGGCGGTTTTCCCCCGCAGTTTGGCTGATTTAAACGGTTCAATTAACGGCAGCTTTGATGTCAGGGCCAAGGTGTTGACATTGCAGCAAGTCGAGTTAAATAACGCTGCCGTCGAAAAACTGACGGCAAAAGGTGTGATCGATATAGCGCAACAACAACTCGATATAACGGCTACGGCCGATAACGTGGATATTGCTCATCGCCGTGCTTTTCTGCCCCGGCAACTTTCCAAAGAAGTTCGCAAGTGGCTGGGCAACGCTCTGCTGGCGGGCAAAAAAAATCATAGCCAACTGACTATGCGCGGGCCGTGGGATAAACTGTTTACCAACCCTGACAGTGTTTTTTTATTAACAACGCAAATGGAACAAACACTGTTTCGTTATTTGCACAATAATCCCGATATTATGGTGCAACAAGGTCGGCTCACCATTGATAAACGCCGATTAACAGTGGACGTGTCCAGCGGTCTTATTAAGGATATTCCGATAACGGGGTCTGCCAGTATCGCTGATTTGGCCGAAACGGTGGTGCAAGTTAAAGCCGGGTTTAAGCCACAGTCGCTGGCAAAAATCTTGCCGATTGCGGAAAACAGTTTGGCCGGGGACAGTATTCGCAACGTGAAAAAATTACTCACCGCCAAAGGCAAATTGGCAATGGATTTAACCCTTAATTTGCCAATTGGTGGTCGGCAGGCGGGCAGTACTTTTAATCTTGAATTATCGGGTCAGTCGATTACCGCTGCCTTAAAGGCTTATCCCTTGCTGCCCGTGCAGCAGGCAAAGGCCAAAATATCGGTTAATGCAGGCGGCTTGCAGCAAGTGAGTTTACAGGGCCGGTATGCACAACAGCCGATAAGCATTACGGTGCGTCGTGATAAAGCCGGTAATTACCGCAGTCAAATAGAGACAATGGCCAATGCGCCCGACCTATTGGAAAAATTGGCGCTGCTCACTGCAGAGCAGCGTAAACTGCTGTCGCGTTATCGCTTGATTGCCGGACAATCACCTTATCAGGCGGAAATTAATCTTGACAAACGGGGACAATTGCAACAGGTTAAGGTCCGTTCCAATCTGGTGGGTACACGCCTGAATATTTTTGATTTAATACAAAAATCGACCGCAACTACTTTACCGCTGAATCTCACTTACACGGCAAACAATCGCCGCTTGCAGGCCAACTTGTACAAGCGTCTGGATTTACAGCTGTCGCTTAACAAAAAGGGACAGTTGGCGGGCTTGTTGTTGGATAATCGCAAAACCGGCAGGCGGTATCAAAAAGGCAAAATACAGCTGTATTGGTACGGTAATCGGTTTAATTTTGCCCAACTGAATAATTTCAGGTTGGCGTGGCAAGATGTTTCCAAGAAAAGTGGCGGCACAACACTGCCTTATCGCTATCGTTTTGATGTTGACATCAAAGCGATGCAGGTGGATGACAGACAAGCAACTTATCCGCTCAAGATTGACGGTGACTTGGCTGATTTAAACGTTACCAGTCCGTTTATGACGGGGACGATGTATTACCAAAAAAATGATTTGCGGGCGAATTTTTCCGCCCTGGATTTCAGTTGGTTACTTGACTTTTTCTCGAAAACGGAAATTACGCCGGAAGGCAGAAAGGTGGAAAAAATCAGTTTGGCCAAAGCGCTGCCACAAATGCAGGTCGGTATTGAGCGCCTGATATACGCTGGTAATAACATTGGCAATGCCAGCGTGCGTACCAGTATCAAAGGCAGGCATTACAGTATCGACCAATTGTTTATTCAAGGGCCGTTGTATTTTTTTGAAGCATCCGGCTACGAAAGCAGAGAACCACAAGGGATTACCACCCATTTACAAGCCAGTTTTAAGGGGGAAAAAATCAAGCAGCTGGTCAAGTTATTCAAGCTGACTCCGGTTCTGGATGCCAAGTTTATCGATGTGTCGGCCAATTTATCGTGGCCGGGACAGGCACATACTCTGAATTTACGGCAAAGTTACGGTAAAATGAAGCTTAATGCACAAAATGTCAAATTGACCAAGGTGAGCTCCGGTGTCGGCGGGGTTATCGGGCTGATGGATATTGCCGGCATCTTAAATCGTATCAGTTTGGATTTTAAAAATTTATCCAGTTCCAAAGTTTCTTTCGATACGGTACAAGGTGACTGGAATATCGGGGGTGGACGGGCAATGACACGCAACGCTTATGCCGCCGGCTCACTTATTGATGTGAAGTGGGTGGGGGCGGCCGATTTGCATCGGCGCGTATTTGACAATATCAAGATTACCGTTATTCCCAAAGCCAGTAATGTCATACCGGTTGTCGGTGCGGTAGCCGGCGGGGTGGTCGGTGTCGTTATCGGTGTGGTGGTCCAGCAGGTCGCCGGCGATAGGGTGAACAAAGCCGTGGGCATACCTTATCGTTTGTCGGGAAAATGGCTGCAACCGATTTTAACCTCGGGCAGCGACAAGGCGGCAAAGGCCGAGGCCAGTCAACCGGCTCCGGCAACCATCACTTTGGAAAGTATCGAATAAGGAGGAAAAGCGTTGTGCTGCATTGTCAATTTCCTTTATCAGAAGCAGAGGCACTGATTTTTCTTAATGGTCAACGCGATGATGTTACCGCGGTTATCGCTCATCTGGACGCCTACCAACATCTTATTGTTGCTGACGGGGCGTGGAATGATTTGCACGATACCGCGGTGGGCGAGCGTCTTACCGCTGACCACGGAGCGACAGGCACAATCAGCGCGGTTATAGGTGACGGTGATAGTATTATAGAACCGCCGGCGGGCTTTATAGAAGCCGTCAACCAACATAATACCGATTTTGAGAAAATTATGGCCTATTTGCTGACGGCAGGGGTTGCGTCTGCCGATATTTACTGGGGCAGTGGCGGGGAAATGGATCATTTTTTGGGTAATTTATCGGTGGCCGCCAAATACGGACACGCCATACGCCTGCGTTTTTTTGACGCCAACCATTGTTATTTTTACAGTGCCGAAAGCTGCCAAATTATCGGAGCGAAAAACAAACAACTGAGCATCTATCCTTTCCCCAAAGCTTTGGTCAGCAGCCAAGGCCTGCGCTATGAGTTGGATAATAAGCTATTGAAACAATATGAACAACAAAGCCTGCGCAATACAATTATCAGTCAGCAAGCTGATATCCGACTGCGCGGTAATGCTTTTTTGTTTATTCAGCGCTAGGTAGTGTCGTCACGAGATATTATTTTTTGCGATAGGTAGGCGGTTATCCGACATTGTCAAGCGCTTTAACGCCGTATGCTGACCGCCTGGCCTCGCCCTTCGGGTCGGGGCAGAATGTTTCCCTCTCGGCGTTGTAAATGCTCGACATTACTGGTAGTGCCTTACGCCTTGACAGGAAAACATGCTGCCCACCGACAAAAAGCAATATCTCGTGACTACACTATCTGGCAATTGCCGGCATTGTTTTAAGCTATTTTACTATTGCCTTGATTTTTAGGGCGTGAATATGTGTTTGCATTAATTCCCCCAAGGCATCGTAAACCATACGATGACGCTGCAGCGGGCTTTTCCCGGCAAAGGCGGCGCTGGCAATAGTCAGTACGTAATGTCCTCTGCCGTCTTGCATCCCCTGATGTCCGGCGTGACGGTGCGATTCATCACCAATGCTCAGTGATGTCGGGGAAAACGCCGCTTGTAAACGCTGTTCAATCAGCTTCATGGTCTCTTTTGCCATGGCTACATTTTGCGCTGATGGTTGTTATCGGCGCTATTGACATTATCGGCATTGTCGCTATCCGCTTCTTTATTAAGCATTTGCCCGTGCTTAAATAAATAGACGGTTTGTCCCGCCACAAAAATCAGTGAAGCAATCGGTAAGATAACCAATTTGAAGGTGGCCCAAGCTTCTTCGCTTAAGGTGGCGATTACCCACAGGTTGGCGGCACCGATTAACAGGTTAAAAAGCACCCAAAACCAGTTGAGCGTCAGCCAGTTGGCCGTCGGCATGTGGAATTGTTCGCCCATCATACGCTCCAGTAAAGAACTTTTGCTAAAAAAGGCATACCCCCAGAAAAACAGAGCAAACGCCCACGCCAAAACAGTCGGCTTGAGCTTAACAAACAACGGATTGTGCAAAACAATGGTCAGCGCAGCAAAAATAATCAATAACCAGCCGGTGATTAAAGTCATTTTTTGCATTTTTTCATGGCGTATTTTGAAGATAGCGAACTGTAACAGTGTACCGATAATTGCCCCGTAAGACAGGTAATACATTGCTGCCTCGGGGTTGATGGCTTTGCCGATTAAATAACCGCCGCCCAGTCCCAACAGCGGTAAAAATTCCAATAGTGCTTGCATCGTAATCACTCAAAATCATATCGAGCCGTTATTGTACGGCAAAGTCCGGCAATAGAAAAAGATTTTTTATTCTAACGCTTGCGGTATAATGTGCCGGCAACAAGGGACAAGCAGATGAACTGGCAAAAGTTTTGGCAAAAACGTGGTATAGGTAATTATGTCTTGCTGCCGCTATCAGCGGTTTTTTACGGCGTAACGGCAGTGCGTCGTTATTTGTATCACGGTGGATTATTGCAATCGGCAAAGGCCCCTTTACCCGTGGTGGTTGTCGGTAACATCAATGTCGGCGGGGCAGGTAAAACCCCGTTGGTGATTGCTTTGGGAAAGTGGCTGGCGGAAAATAACATTGCTTATGCGGTAATTGCCAAAGGCTACGGGGGCAGCTATACGCGCCCCACCGTTGTAACGGCAGAACAGTCGGCGGCTGTGGTGGGGGATGAGCCGTTGTTGATTAAGCTAAAATGCGATTGCCCGGTGGTGGTGGCAAAATCGCGGCTGCAAGCGGCAACCATCGTTGCCCAAACTTTTCCCGAGACACAAATTATCCTCACCGATGACGGTTTGCAACATTATGCACTGCAACGTCAGATGGAAATTTGCGTGATTAATGCCAAGGTCGGTTTGGGTAACGCTTGGCTATTACCCGCCGGCGGTTTACGCGAACCGCCGTCACGCTTAAAGCAGGTCGATTTTGTTGTCTATAACGGTGGGGTTGAGCACCCCCATCACTATCTGCTTGCCGACCGAGGCTGGTATCATATCAACAGCGGGCAAAAACGCTATCACGATGAATTTTGCGGCGATAAAAGCCAAAATCTGGCCATATCGGCTATTGCCCATCCGGCTTTGTTTTTTCAGCGTTTAAAGGCCTTGGGCATAGCCGCACAAACCCGGCCGCTGCCTGACCACCACCCCATTACCGCCGGGGATTTACCGGCCGATAAAACATTGCTGATGACCGAAAAAGATTGGGTCAAAGCCAAAGTGTTTACACATACGGATGCCTGGTATTTATCGGTAGAAGCGGTGTTGTCCGAAGCATTGAAAAGGGATTTTTTAATACAGGTGCAACGTATTATCGGAAGTTAAGTTCAGGCAAAAGTGACGGATGTCCATGAGCACACCTGTGATGCCGCCATTATGTTTCTGAGGCTTAAACCAAGTAATTTTGTCTATAATTATTTTTCTTTTATTTTACAATAAAGTATAAGCATTTTATCCTTGTGTCTCGTTTTTAATTGTAACTAAAAACTTATTTCTTTATTAAAATTTGATAGAATGGTAGAGATTTGTAAATTTTGTTTTGGGATTGTCGCTATGAAAGTACAAAAATATGGACCGATTGCGTTATTGCTCTTCACCGTGTTATTTCTTGGTGGGTGCGATTTCGCTTTATTTGCCCCTGAGGGAGAAATTGGTCAAAATATCCGTGATACGATTTTTATCACCGTTGGTTTGATGCTGTTGGTCGTTATCCCGACCCTGTGTTTGATTGTTTGGGTTGCCTTGAAATACCGAAAAGGCAATAACGCCGATTATGAACCGGAATGGGAGCACTCAAACAAAATCGAGATGTGGGCCTGGGGTGTTCCAATCGTGATTATTGCCATCTTGGCAACCATTACTTACTTCGCTTCATACAGCATGGATCCCAGAAGACCGATTGAATCGAAAAAAGAAACGATGACCATACAGGTTGTGGCGTTGGAGTGGAAATGGTTATTTATTTATCCGGAGCAAGGTATTGCAACCATTAACGAGATTGCCGTACCCGTCGATACACCTGTTGAGTTTTTGATTACTTCTAACGACTCGATGAATTCGTTTTATATTCCTCGGTTAGGCGGACAATTATATGCCATGGCAGGTATGGAAAACCGCCTGCACTTGATTGCCAATCAAAAAGGCGTCTATCGCGGTATTTCCTCTAACTACAGCGGTTTTGGTTTTTCCGGTATGCGCTTTAAAGTTCATTCGGTAGCCGACGAGGAATTCGCTCAGTGGGTGGCTAAGGTAAAAACGTCGCCGAAAAAGCTTGATATGACCAGTTATAAACAGCTTGAAAAGAGAACGAAAGATAATCCTGTCGAATATTTTGGCCATATCGATCCGTTACAGTTTAAAAATATTATTGAAAAATTTAAGGGGGTGCAGTAATGTCTGCCAATCATTATGCTGAAATTGCAGTAAATCCAATCTTTGGTAAATTAAGACTAGATTCCGTACCTTGGCACGAGCCTATCGTCATGGTGACCATGGCGGTTGCGCTGACTTTAGGTGCAGTTGTTGTCGGCTTGGTACTTTTTAAAGGTTGGTGGAAATATCTTTGGGACGAATGGCTGACTTCCGTCGATCATAAGAAAATCGGGGTGATGTACATCATTTTCTCACTGGTGATGTTTGTGAGGGGCTTTGCCGATGCGGTAATGATGAAATCTCATCAAGCCTTAGCCGTTGCCGACCAGTTTGGGGCGGGCTATTTGCCGCCGGAGCACTACGACCAAATTTTTACGGCTCACGGTGTGATTATGATTTTCTTCGTGGCCACCCCGATGATGATTGGGATTATGAACGTGGTCATGCCATTACAAATCGGTGCGCGAGACGTCGCCTTCCCGTTTTTGAACTCGTTTAGTTTATGGTTGGCGGTTGCCGGCGGTATTTTGTGTATGATTTCTCTCTTTGTGGGTGAATTTGCCAATACCGGCTGGCTCAACTATGTACCGTTATCGGGACGAGAATACAATCCGTGGGTCGGGGTGGACTACTGGATATGGAGTATTCAGATTTCCGGGATAGGAACGACAATTACAGCAGTTAACTTTGTTGCGACCATCCTGAAAATGCGCGCACCCGGTATGACTTTGATGAAAATGCCGGTATTTACCTGGACAACTTTGGTTGCCAATATTCTGGCAGTCGTTATTTTCCCTATCTTTACCGTTGCCATCGCCCTGTTAACACTGGATCGTTACATTGGTACGCACTTCTTTACCAACTATGACGGCGGTAACCAGATGATGTGGGTCAATTTGGTTTGGGCTTGGGGGCATCCCGAGGTTTATTTCCTGGTCTTGCCTGCCTTTGGTATGGTCTCGGAAGTAGTGGCCACTTTCTGTCGTAAGCGTTTATTCGGTTACAAGTCATTGGTTTGGGCAACTTTGGCCATCGGTATTTTGTCATTTTTGGTTTGGCTGCACCACTTCTTTACCATGGGGGCTGGCAGCAGTGTCAATGCTTTCTTCGGTATTGCCACCATGATTATTGCCATTCCTACAGGTGTCAAGCTGTTTAACTGGATTTTCACCATGTATAAAGGTCGCGTCGAATTAACCGCCTCTATGTGGTGGGTAATTGCCATGTTAATCACCTTTACTATTGGTGGGATGACGGGCGTTATGTTATCCATTCCGTCGAATGACTTTGTTTTACACAATTCGATGTTCCTGGTCGCACACTTCCACAATACCATTATTGGCGGGGCGGTTTACGGCTATTTTGCCGCTATTACTTTTTGGTTCCCGAAAGCCACTGGTTTTAAACTCAATGAGACTTTGGGTAAATTATCGTGTGCATTTTGGTTCTTCGGTTACTGGTTGGCTTGGGTACCAATGTATATGACCGGCTTTAACGGTATGACACGCCGTTTGAATTACTTGTCAAATCCCGAGTGGGGACCTTATGCTTACGTGGCGTTTTTTGGTGCTATCGTTATTGGTCTTGGTGTGGTCTTCCTGGTCGGTAACATTGCCTGGAGTATTTACAAACGTAATGACCCCGCTTACAAAGATACCACCGGTGATCCTTGGGATGCGCGTACATTGGAATGGGCCACCTCTTCACCGCCACAGTTTTATAACTTTGCCATGACACCTGATATCAAAGACAGAGATCAGTTGTATTATGAGAAGAAAAACGGTATTGCCTACAAAAAACCATCTGCTTACGAGCGCATTCATATGCCGAAAAATACGTGGGCCGGTGTCGTTATCGGCATGCTTTGCGTACCGTTTGGCTTTGCTTTTGTGTGGCATATTTGGTGGTTGGTCATTATCAGTTTTGTTGCGATGATTGTGGCCTTCTTCAAGTATAATTTTGAGAAAGACAAAGACTACTACGTTGAAATTGATCAGGTTGAAGCGATAGAGTCCAAGTATTTAGCCAGCAATGCCGGACGTACTTTCTCGGCCAATAACGAAAAAGCCGAAGAAATACCTGTTACCAATAACTCATTGGAGAGAGCCTAAAATGACTACTGATACGATAAATCATCACGACGCTGATCACGGTCATCACGACCCGGCCGATACTACCATGTTCGGCTTTTGGGTTTACATTATGAGTGACTGTTTACTGTTTGCCACTTTGTTTGCAACATTCGCCGTGCTCAGTGACAGTTACGGCACGGGTATTGAACCGAAAGAGTTGTTTAACGTCAATTATGTCTTTATTGAGACATTGTTGCTGTTGGTCAGTAGCTTTACTTTTGGCATGGCAATGCTTGGGGCGCATGCCAAAAACATGGCGAGAATGAAGAAGTGGCTGATTATAACTTTCCTGCTGGGGGCCGGCTTTTTATGTATGGAGCTTTTTGAGTTTTATGAATTCTCCCATGAGCACGCCACACCGCAAACCAGTGGTTTTTGGTCGGCTTTTTACGGTTTGGTCTCCACCCACGGTCTGCACGTTTTTGCCGGTCTGATTTGGCTGGTCACGATGGCTTTTCACTTTAAGCGTGACGGATTTTCCACAAAAAATATCACCAGATTATCTTGTTTAAGCTTGTTCTGGCATTTTCTGGATATTATCTGGGTGTGTGTCTTTAGTTTTGTTTATTTAGGAGAGGTGCTGTAATGTCTCAACAACACGGAGCGGGCGGCGAAGCCCATGGAAGCGTCAAAGAATATGTGACCGGATTGATTTTATCCATTATTTTGACTGTGGTTCCCTTTGGTTTAGTGATTTATGGCCAGCAAGCCGATAGTCAAGTCTCTTCCTCGGCGGTGATGGTGGTTATTATAGCTTGTGCAATTGCCCAGTTGTTGGTGCAGGGGATATTCTTCTTGCATATGAACGGTCACTCTTCCCAAATGTGGAATACCACCTCGGCAGTTTATATTATTTTTACCGTGCTATTTTTTGTTGTTGGTACGATTTGGATTTTTGGACACTTAAATCACAACATGTTAATGGGACACTAACGGCGTGTTTCAGTAGGGTTATCTACTATGTTTAAAGATTATTTATTCGTCACAAAGCCCGGCATTATCGTGGGTAATTTGATTGCGGCGGCCAGTGGCTTCTTTTTGGCATCGCGTGGTAATATCGATGCCTTGACTTTGCTGTTTGTGTTGCTGGGCATGAGTTTGGTGATTGCCTCGGGTTGTGTATTGAATAATACTATTGATCGGGATATTGACCGCAAAATGAGCCGTACACGCAATCGTGCCTTGGCATCCGGGCGTTTGGTTGTCTCTACTACCGTTGTTTATGGTGTTATTTTGGGACTGTTGGGTTTTGTTACACTGGCACTGAAAACCAACTGGTTGACGGTATTTTTTGCAGGACTTGGTTTTTTTGTTTATGTCGGCTTATATAGCTTATACTACAAAAGAAGCAGCGTTTACGGTACCCTGATTGGCAGTCTATCGGGGGCATGTCCACCGGTTATCGGTTATGTTTCGGTGACTAACCGGTTTGATATTGGTGCCGTTATTCTGTTGCTCACCTTCTGTCTGTGGCAGATACCGCATTCTTATGCCATTGCCATTTATCGTTTTGAGGATTATCGTGCGGCGAAAATCCCCGTGCTGCCAATTGAGCAAGGTATACAGGTTGCTCGTCGTCATATGATTGGTTATATTATCGGTTTTGCCGTGGCGGCGCTGATGTTGACCTACCATGGTTATGTCGGTAATTTATATGCGCTGATTATGGGCGGTGGCAGCCTCTATTGGTTGTACTTGGCTAAAATTGGTTATCAGCCTGCCAATGAGCAGTTGTGGGCAAAAAAATTATTCGTTTTCTCCATCGTCATCATTGTGATGTTTAGCGTTTTGATTTCCATTGACTTTAGTCATGTTGATACGGCCGGTGCAGCAACTCAAGCCTTGGCAATGCAATAAATAGTGAGTATAACCCTGAGAATGGTCGAAATAGTGTAATCACTGATGTATGGGAAAGTGACTAATGAAAACGGCAAGTATCGCTAAACTTTCTGTAGTTATCTGTTTGTTACTGTCTTTGTTGATTGTTGTTGGCTATATTGCAACACGGGACAGGCCATTGGGAGAAGGGCATAGACTGGCTTCTGATTATGGCGGTGAGTTTACCTTGCAAAGTAATCAAGGTGCGGTGTCGCTGTCTGATTTTAAGGGCAAAGTGGTGGTGATTTACTTCGGTTTTATGAACTGCCAAGAGGCTTGTCCCGTCTCGATGACGACGATGAGAAGGGCTTTAAAAAAACTCGGTTCGGATGAACTGGAACAGGTGCAGGGTATTTTTATCAGTATTGACCCCAAACGGGATACACCGGAAGACTTGGCGGCTTTTGCTAAGGATTATCACCCCAATGTCATCGGTTTGGTTGATGATAAAGCGACCATTGAACAGTTGGCTGAACAGTACGGGGCATTGGCTGATATGGACGTGTTAGAGGGTAAATCGGTGACTTATACGGTTGAGCATTCTTCGCGTTTTTATATGGTTGACAGGGCGGGAAAATTACAAACAACAATGAGCCACAGCACTACACCCGCCGAGCTGGCGGCTAAAATTCAACAAATGTTGCAAGCGCCGGTGCCAGCAGACAATTCGTCACCTAACCAACAATAGACAGCTTTTTTACCTGCGATTGAGGTCGTTATGATTTTTCAGCGATTGGTATTTTTCTCACGGTGTTTCGCCGTTGTTCTGGGGCTTTGTTGTTCAGGGCTTTGGGCGGAGACAAAAATGCCTGAGGTTTTGGCGGCAACCGATTTGCCGGGTGCCTGTAAAGCACCGTTGATTAAGGCTGCGGCAGTGATTATTGGGCCCAAGCGGCACCGGATTTTGCACAATAAAACCTCGCACTCGCCGATTTTTGAGGCATTTGTCCTGCTGACTTATAACGACCAGGAGAGCCACCTCAATTTTACGGCCGTACCGACCGAAGCGGGCTGCGAAGTCAGTTATCGGGAAAGTTTTGAAATTAATACGCCGTGTATTGATGCCAGAGAGGCGCTTTTTAAACGTTGGCAGGTGTTGGGTAAATTGTCGGATACCACCATGGTGCTACGTTATGATTCCCCCAGAAAAAAAGAACAATTACCGGCTGATGAAGACGATAGGGCGACGGCTTATTTAACCCAAACACGACAGGGTGTCTCGTGTCTGGTGACTAAAAAACAACAACATATCCAGTCCGTCAATTTCACAAAATAAGAGGCTTGCAATGACAATGGCATGGAAAAATAATTTTATATTAGCAGTAATGACGTTAATCGCTTTGGCACTAACCGGTTGTGATGAGGTGGTTGAGACATTCGAGCAATCTTCACGTTCGGGGACGGTAATCGATGATGATGTCGAAGCCCCTTTGAGTGATAAAGCCAAACAATACGAAAAGGCACTTGAACTATCCAATAGGTTTTTAGTGTTATGGCAAAAAAAAGATTTTCACAGCATTCATGAGCAATTGGTTGATCCGGAAATGCAAAGCCGGCTAAGTGTTGAAAAGCTGGCCGATATTGACAGCCATGTTGAGAAGGCTTACGGCAAGTTGGTCGGCTTTAAAAAAGGGCAGTGGGCGTTTGAGCCTAAGCGGGCAAAAAAACAGTATTTTTTGTTTAGTATTAAATCGGTCACTCACGAAAAAACCAAATTAAACTATCTCTTTCAATTCGTTCTTGACAATAAATATGAAAAATTGGTTGGCTTTTATGTGCGGGAAAAACCCGCGTTGCGGGCACCGGGGCAAATTCACAGCAATAAACAATAATTTCCCAACGATTGCAATCAGATTAAAACCGATGGGCCGATACAATGAATAAAAAGCGTTTGTTTGTATTTGCGGCTGCTTTTCTCGTGTTGTCCGCTGCCATTGTTTATCTGCGTGCCGAGCGCCCCGTATCCGCGGCTAAGCCGGTTAATGCCGCTCATGAAAATCAGGGTAACTGGGATGATGCCGCCCGTTATGCTTTTATCACCGATAAAAACAAGCCTAAATTGGCGGTGTTGGATACTTATCAACAACACATTGTTTCCGTAATTAATTTAAGGGCACAGCCGGATTATTTGACGATTAGTCGTTTAGGCGGTTTTATTTTGTATGCCCGGGCGGGTGCTCAGTTTCTCTATCGTTTGGACTTAAAAACGAATCAGCAGGAAAAAATAGCATTGGCTTATCCTGTCAGCGGCGAGATGGTTGCTCATGCAGAAGGACGCTGGTTGGCTTATCTTGGTGCTAAGCAGGTCGTGATAGTGGACTTACAGACACAAAAAACCGTCACGATTGCGGTGACGGGGCAGGTTGATTTACTTTATACGCCGACAGGTGATGATTTATTTATTGGTGAGTTGACCTTGGGAAAATTAACCAAAGTTGATTTGGCAACACAGCGACAACAGGTGTTATTTGATCTGCATAAACCCATATCACCAATTAGTGTTATGCCCAATATGATGGCGTTGTTTTTTGCTTCGGACAGAGATTTATTACGTTATTCGCTATTGAACAATACACTGGAAAACTATCCTATGCTGCCGTCCAAAGAACGTCCTTATATCACTTCGGAAAGTCGAACGTTATTGTACTTAGGGAAGCAGCCAAACGGTCAAGGTCAATTCGTTGATAAGTTACAAGTGGTCAATGCCTATACTCGTGCAGTGACTGGCGAATATGCACTACCCAAATTGGCTGACATTGGCAATAAACTGGCTACGGGTTGGCTTGATCAAACGGTTGCTTTGGCCACTGAAGCCGGGCTTTACAGTATTGATTTGGCCGGTCGGAAAGGTAAAGCGACCCCCTTGTCGGGGCAGGTCATTGATATGCTGGTTCAGGCGGACAGCAAAATGCTTTTGCTGACACGGCAGCACAGTCACAATGTGTTGTTTTTTGATATGCAAAAACAGCAAATCGCCGATGAGGTTGATACGGGTTTGCAAAATCCTAAGCAAGTATTGATGGGGCAAACCACCAGCTTGTGTCACTAGGTTCCTAAAAATAGTTATGGAGGCGAGTCCCGGAGTCGAACCGAGGTACACGGATTTGCAATCCGCTGCATAGCCACTCTGCCAACTCGCCGAGTGAAAAAGTAAGCGGAGTTTGGAGCGGGAAACGAGATTCGAACTCGCGACCCCAACCTTGGCAAGGTTGTGCTCTACCACTGAGCTATTCCCGCAATTAGTAATAACTTGGAGCGGGAAACGAGATTCGAACTCGCGACCCCAACCTTGGCAAGGTTGTGCTCTACCACTGAGCTATTCCCGCGTAGGTGGCATATTATAGCGATTTTTTTAGCCGAGAAAAGGCTTTTTTGCTTTTTTTATGCTTTTTTGCAAAAAATAACTTAGCAGATGTTTGGTAATAACTTATTAAAACATCTATGGTTTTCTTCTAATTTTTTGATATTTAATTGATAATGGAAAGTTTTTGACTATTTTACGGGGTTATCAATGGGGTTGATTAGGCGTATAATGTCGCACTGATAGGCGAAAGTCAAGTCATTCACATCAACTCAATCAACAGGAGAAACTCAATGAAGAAAAGTATTGTTATTTTTGAAGCCGAAGGCGGTTCGGACAAAATCCTCAATGGTCACCGTAAAGACACAATGCCAATTTTAGAAGCCATTCAAGAAAAAGGCTGGCACTGTGAAGTCGTTTATTATCGCGATGAATGGGCGGATGAAGTTTTTGCTTACTGTAAAGATAAATTTGACGGTTATATCAGCCGTATTAATCCGGGTAATTTGGAAACCGGTGAAAAAGGTTACTTTGACACCCTGCGTAAACTATCCGATGCCGGTTTGGTGGGTATGTCACATCCGGATGCGATGATGAATTTCGGGGCCAAAGATGCCTTGGTTAAATTGGCGACGACCAGTTTGGTCCCTGACGATACTTATGCTTATTATACGGTTGAAGATTTTAAAAAGATTTTCCCGGAAAGTATTTCCTACGGCGAGCGGGTGTTAAAACAAAACCGCGGTTCGACAGGTGAAGGTATCTGGCGTGTACAGATTGAAGAAAGTATTGACTATAAGCCGGGCGATAGCTTGCCGCTCGATACCAAATTAAAATGTACTGAGGCGGTGGATAACCACGTTGAACATCGCACGCTGGCCGATTTTATGGATTTTTGTGAGCAATACATCGTCGGCGAAAACGGTATGTTGGTTGATATGCGTTTTATGCCGCGCATTAAAGAGGGTGAAATTCGCATTTTGATGATTGGTGACAAGCCGATTTTCGTGGTACATAAAAAACCGGCTGAGGGTGCGGATGCGTTTTCGGCGACCCTATTTTCCGGGGCAAAATATACTTATGACAAGCCGGAAGACTGGGCGGAGCTAATGACAATGTTTAACGGCTCATTGCCGACCATCTCAGAAAAATTGGGTGGTTTTGATGTTCCGCTTATTTGGACGGCTGACTTTATGCTGGATTGGGATGAAAATAAAAACGACACTTATGTTCTGGGTGAAATTAACTGTTCTTGTGTTGGCTTTACCAGTCACCTTGACCAAGGTATTCAACAAGTGATTGCCGATGAAGTGATCAAACGTATTGAAAAAGCTCACGCATAATTAATGTGAGTTCAATTAATTTCTGCTACACTACCTAGCGTATTTACTAGGTTTGTTATATTGGTTGTCTGTGACGGCGGGCTTTGTCCCAAAAATTAATTGAACCCACTTGGATTAACTGCCTGACGCCCGACAGCATTGTCGGGTTTTTTTTGTTATCAATGTTAAGAAAATAAAGTACAATACGCCGATGCCGATCGGTTATCGGCGCAGAATCACCCCAATTAGTCAGAGAAGTTAATGAATATAGAATGGATTGGTTATAGTGCCGCAGTTTGCACCACCTTATCGTTTATTCCGCAGGTTATCCATATTTTCAGGCGGCGTGATACGCAGGCCATTTCACTGGGAATGTATAGCTTTTTTACCTTTGGTATTACGCTATGGCTGGTGTATGGTATTTTACTCAATAACTATCCGATGATGATTGCCAATGTCATTACTTTGCTGCTGTCTTTGTCGATTTTGGCTTATAAAATCCATGATACCTTTTTTGTTAACAGCAGGTGAATATTTCCGTATGATTATGCAAAAAGCAGGTATCGCCCGTTTCGTATTTATTGGCATCATTATCGTTGTGCTGCTGGGGGTAATAAACAGTGCGACGGCTTTGGCTTTGGGCTTTGTCTTCGCTTGTTTTTTTACCAACCCTTATCCGTCAGCCAGTAAAAAAGGCATTAAGTGGTTGTTAAAAATTGCCGTTATCGGCTTGGGTTTTGGTATTTCCTTTGCTGAAGCTTTGCAAGCCAATGTCAACAGCCTGGGTTTGTTAAGCTGTTCGGTAATTTTAACCGTTATTATCGGTACGCTGGTGGCTAAAATGTTTGCTGTGCCGAATATTTTAGGCTTTTTAATTACTTCGGGGACAGCCATTTGCGGCGGTAGTGCCATTGCTGCCGTCTCCCCTGTGGTGCGGGCTGATAGCAAGCAAATCAGTGTTGCTTTGGCAATTGTCTTTGCCCTGAATTCACTGGCCTTACTGATTTTCCCCCCGTTGGGAAAATGGCTGGGGCTGACACAACAACAATTCGGCATCTGGTCGGCCATTGCCATTCACGATACCAGCTCGGTTGTCGGGGCGGCGATGAGTTATGGCGATGAGGCTTTAAAAATTGCCACCACCTTAAAACTGTCCCGCACGCTATGGATTATTCCTGTCGCCTTATTCGCTGCGTTTTACTTTAATAGCAAAGGACAGAAAATCGCCATACCGTATTTTATCGGTGGGTTTGTGCTGGCGATACTGATTAACAGCAGCGGTGTGCTATCACCAACGATCACTGCCGGTGTCGTTACGGTTGCCAAGCACCTGTTACTGGTTACCTTATTTTTGATTGGCTCAACTTTATCGCCAAGCGACTTAAAGGTTATCGGTGTCAAACCGTTATTATTTGCCGTTGGGTTGTGGTTGACGATTAGTATCGGTTCATTACTCTATATTTATTAAGTTTTTATGGTATAGTTCAGTCTTTATGATCGCTTTTGGATAAGTATGTCGAAGTTGCTGAAAAGTTCCGGTATTTTTGCCGTGATGACGTTACTGTCACGCGTCTTGGGTTTAGTGCGTGACGTAGTCATTGCCAAATACTTTGCCGTCGAGCAGACCGATGTCTTTTTTACCGCTTTGCGTATTCCCAATACGTTGCGACGCTTTTTTGCCGAAGGTGGGTTTGCCAATGCCTTTGTGCCGGTGCTCAATGACAGCAAGGAAAAACAAAGTGATGCCGAATTACAGTCATTGATTAATCACGTTTTCGGTGTGCTGGGTAGTGTCTTGTTGCTGATTACCGCACTCGGGATGATTTTCTCCGCTTATGTTATCGGTGTGATTGGCTTTGGTTTTTCGGTGTCAGCGGAAAAATCGGCGCTGGGGGCAACGATGTTACGCATCACCTTTCCCTATATTTTCTTTATTTCACTGACAGCCTTTTTTGCCGGTATTTTAAATACCTATCAAAAATTTGCTTTGCCTGCTTTTGCCCCGGCGCTACTCAACGTCTCATTAATCGGCGGGGCGTTGTTGTTTCGGACGTATTTTGACCCGCCTGCGTTGATACTGGCGTGGGCAGTGTTTTTTGGCGGGCTGGCGCAATTTTTATTACAAATTCCAACCTTGTGGCGATTAAAACGTTTACCCAGACCGCAGTTTAGTCTCGCCCATAAAGGTGTTCGCCGGGTGTTAAAATTAATGCTGCCGACTTTACTGGGTTCATCGGCGGGACAAATTAATATTTTACTCAATACGGCGCTGGCCTCAACTTTGGCATCGGGCAGTATCACGTGGTTATATTATTCCGACCGTTTGGTGGAATTGCCGGTGGCATTGATTGGAGTGGCCTTGGGCGTAGTGATTTTACCGCGTTTATCGGCACTAAAATCCCAAGACAATAACGAGCAATTTCAACAAACACTGAACTGGGCCTTTCGCGTGGCCTTCCTAGTCGGTACAGCAGCGGCAACCGGTTTGATGATGTTATCGCTGCCGTTGATGATGACGATTTTAGCCCGTGGCGAATTTTCCCCTTATTCTGCCCAAATGGCAGCCAAAAGCTTAACGGTATTTGGTCTGGGGGCATTGGCACTGGTGCTGACCAAGGTTTTAGCCCCCGGGTTTTATTCACGTCACAACACCAAAACACCGGCGAAAATTGCCATTATGTGTATCGGGATTAATATTATTTTTGCCTTGATTTTACATAAAATTTGGGGGCATGTCGGTCTGGCGGCAGCGGCAACGGTTGCGGGTTTGGTCAATTGCTCGACGTTGTTTTTTCTATTGGTTAAAGACCGCTGTTTGATGGTTAACCCCGATATGCTGAAGTTTATTACCAAAGTATTGGCGGCAAATGTTATGCTGGCGGCAGTTTTATATTATGGTAATCATTGGCTGACCGCCGATACAACATGGGCGGAATTTCAGCAATTACAACGTATTGCTTATCTATCAGTATTGATTGTTATCGGTATGGTGAGTTACGCCGTGACTTTATTGAGTTTAGGTATTAAGCCGCGGGATTTATTAGATTATACAAAATCTTAGCCGATGATTGATGACTGGCATTGTTATGACGGTTAAGCGACTATTGTGATTAACAGCTGCCGGGAAATCAGATGACCCATAGACTTGATAAACAATGCCGCCGATTGTCATTGTATTTTGTATTGTCGATTGAGGTCATTTGCATTTTAAGGTGTTCCAGAATCATTTATCGACAACTGCAAGTGACTTTCTTTGTCGGGTTGGTTGTAAACGCCGGATAGTGACGTAAAAATTTTAGACAATTAAAACATATTTAACGGCGATTTATGTTATCGTATTGCTATCGTTCACGGTAGACCCAAATAGATTAATGTGATGAAAAATTATATCAATAGCACTGCAAAATATTTTTTTTTATTAGTTGCTTGTTCAATTGGTTTGTCTTTTGCGGCTGAAAAAAATATCAGCAGTAAAGAGCAGGTAAAAAGGCAAGGCAAGGCGGTTGCTGCGGTCGCTGCCGTCAAGGCGGTAACGGAACTTGCCAATAATGAAAAAAACAATAAGGCCAATTTACCGACTTTGAAAGTCGGTTTCAGCGGTTTAAATGATAACGCCCAAAAAGCCAATGTTGAAGCCTTTTTGGATATTTATAAAGAACGTGGCAAAGTGGTAGAAAATCAACCCTATGCTCGTTATTTGGCCAAAGCGGGGGAAGAACAGATTAAACAAGCGTTGCAGCCTTTTGGCTATTATTTGGCGGATGTTAAGATGACGCTTGAAGAGGGGGCAAAACAGTGGACGGTAAGTTATCGCATTGACCGAGGTAAGCCGGTGCGTATTAGAAAACAACAAATTCTTATTAAAGGTGAGGGCAAAGATAATCCTGATTTTAGTCAATTACTCGCTGGTTATCCGTTGAAAAAAGGTGATATTCTTGATCAGAAAAAATACGAAGATTTTAAGGGAAAATTAACCGATATTGCCACCACCGACGGCTTTTTTGATGCTGATTTCGCCCGGAAAAAGATTTTTTTATCAGAAGATTATTTATCTGCCGATATCGTGTTGATTTATGATACCGGCAAACGTTACCAGTTCGGCCAAGTGAACTTGGAGCAGGATTTTTTGGACCAAGACGTTATTGATCGTTATAAAACTTTCCCCGAAGGCAAAGTCTATTCGTCAAAAGATATCGCCGTGCTGCAACGAGATTTGTATAACTCCGGTTATGTCAAAGTGGTGGATATGATAGCCGATCCGGATAAAACCGATAAAACCGTACCGGTGACCCTGAAAATTACGCCGAAGAAAAATAAAAAACATACTTTTGCCATTGGTTACGGTACCGACAGTGGCGGGCGGGCGCGTTATGATTTTGATTGGCGCTGGGTGAATCGTCGCGGACACCAATTTAAGTCACGCTTTTTTATTTCACAAAAACGCCTGAATACCGGGGTGCAGTACAAAATTCCCGGTAAGCGGCCGGCGCATGACAACTACAAAATCTTTGCCAACTTTGACCGAGTGTTAGACGATGACGATAAAAAGTCAACCATGTGGAATGTCGGCGGGGCATATCAGGATGTCAATGGTAACCTCAGCCGTGAATTTGGAGTAAAATGGCAGCAGGAAGATTTTTCCATCGGTAACGACAGTGGCAATGTCAGTTTGTTAACACCGTATGCCCGTTTTACCTACCGTAAAACCGATAACCCGATTCACATCAAAGACGGTATTTATTTGGATGCTTACATGACAGCGGCACATAAAAATATGCTCAGTGATGTTTCTCTGTTGCAAGCCATTGGCAAAGCCAAAGCTATCAAAACATTTGCCGACGTTCACCGGGTTACACTGGCAGGTGGGGTTGGAAAAACATGGACAGAAGATTTCCACGAGTTGCCGGTCACTTACCGCTTCTTTACCGGCGGAGACAAGACCATTCGAGGTTATCGTTTTGAATCTATTGGTGATACCGATAGTAGTGATACGGTGATTGGTGGCGATAAGATGTATTATCTGAGTGCCGAATACGAATATTTTTTCCGCGACAATATGGCGGCGGCAGCTTTTGTTGACGCCGGTGATGCCTACTCATCCGAGTCGGCAAAACTGAAAGTAGGGGCAGGTTTAGGTTTTCATTACTACTCACCGGTCGGTCCGATTAAAGTCGATGTGGCGCACGGTTTTGACAAGCCCGGGGATAAGTTCAGGCTGCATTTATCCATTGGGCCGGAGTTTTAGTTATGACAAAACAGCCGAAGTCATCCGCTTTAAAAAAACGTCAACCGCTGTGGCGGCGGGTAACTCGTTATTTTTTCATCATCTTGTTGCTGGTGCTGCTGGTACTTGGCGGTGGCGGCTATTATTTTTTAAATACCAACAGCGGCTTAAAACAAGCCATCAGCCTTGCTAACCGCTATAGCGGTTACGAGATTAAAGTCGATAGTATCGGCGGTGTTTTACTTGACAAGAGCGAGCTAAAAAAGGTCAGTGTTAAGGGTAAACACCTCAATTTTTACAGTGACAATGTAACATTGGATTGGCAATCCACGGATTTATTCAACCGTTCGGTCACCGTCAGAGCCATCACTGTGAAAAACAGTGTCGTTGAGTTAAAAGCCGGTGATGGCAAGAGCAAAAACCCTGAAAGTGACTATCAGCCCTATGATTTGGGTGATATCGGCCTGCCGTTTGGTGTGCGTTTGGAGGATTTATTGATAGAGAATTTGACCTTTAGAAATCCCTTAACGCAACAAGCGGACTTTGTGATTGACCGCTTGCAGGTCGGTATTGATTATATCGGACAAATAGGGAAAATTCACAATTTTAGTGTGCGCGGCGAGGGGTTGGACTTGAAATTGACCGGACAAATCGAGACGCGTGGGGACTTCCCGTTGTCGCTGGAAAACGCCACTCAGTACCAGTCTAAGGCCTACGGTGAATCGGTCGTTGCCATGACGGTTAAGGGGGCCTTGAAAAAACAATTGAACTTGCAGATGGTCGGTAAGGGCTTATCCGATTTTACCCTGCAGGCAAAGGTCGATTCACTACTAAAATCCCCGACATTTGCCGCCGATTTTGTTTTGCAAAAAGTCAACACGACTGCCTTTGGTTTGTTGGATACGGCGGCAACGGCAAAGATATCGGCGACAGGTGGGTTCAGTCAAACATTACAATTAAACACCCAAGGTGAGATTTTTTATCAGTCGCCGCAAACCGATAGGGTGAAATTGGATTTTAACGGCGATTTTGACGGGGAGCAGTTAAGTTTGACCGCTTTGAAGGTTGGTTTACTTACCGCTAAACAACAGTTGACAGGGCGGGGGCATTACCGCTTATCGGATAAGACGCTGGCGTTGGCATTGGCCAGTCCAATATTGCAATATCCGCAGCAACAACCCGAGGTCAGTGTTAAAAATTTGCAGTTTAAGATTGACGGCAGCCTTAACGATTACCGGCTCAGCTTAAGTGCCGATACCGATTCGGCAGCGGCGGGCAAGGTGCCGCTAAAATTGCAGGCTGACGGCTCGATGATTGCACTGAAAAACTTTACGGCCAAGGCTTTGATTGGTGGCAAACCTGTGCGTATTAAAGGCGATGTCGTGTGGTCGCCGGCTTTAGCTTATCAGGCACAGGTGAGTGCTCCGCATATCTTGCCAACAGGGCAATTCCCGGGTATTAAAGGGTTGGATATCAATGTTGTCGGGGATAACAAAATGTATCAGGCCAAAGGCGGCTTGCATTACTATGCCGATAATGTGCCACCGATGGCGATTCGTCTGGATGTCAGGGGAACTCCGCAGTATTTGGAGAAGTCCGATTTGACGGTCAATACCTTGGGTGGGGTGGCGAGTGTGAGCGCCAACGGGGTGCTGTCACCGCTGGCGGTAGTTGCCAAAGTTAGCACAAAAAATATTCAGCCGCAGCGTTTTTACCCGCAAATACAAGGTAATATTAACAGTGGATTAAGCATTGATGCTAAACAGCTTGACGGTAAACTTCAGGTCATAACAAGTATTGACAAGTTGACCGGCCGCCTGCAGGGGATGCCGCTGTCGGGACAGGGAAAAGTGCTGTTTAGCCAAGCCGATAATCAATTAACAGTCAATAACTTGGCGGTTAATTTGGCCGGTAATCGTATCAAGGCCAATGGCCGTTTGGCTCTGGACGATAATGGCAAGTCGGATTTGCTTGCCGATATTGATGCCAAACAGTTAAATAAACTATTGCCCGATTTGGCGGGTAGTTTGTTGGCCAATGTACGCATAAAGGGCAATCTGAAAAGACCGGAAATTAACGGTAAGGTTGACGGGCGTAATCTTCGTTATCAACAACACCGCGTTACTCGCTTAAATAGTGAGATTGCCGTTAGTTTGGCGACAGACAAATTAGCTATTCAAGCCAAGGCCAACGGTATCACCAGCGGTGAAAATCAGGTGGATAATGCCGAAGTGAATATTAACGGCAAAGTTTCCCGACACCAAATCAAAGCGCTAATTAGCACACCTGAAAAAAGCAATATTCCCCGTGTGCTGCTGGCAGGAAACGGAGGGCTGAATGTACAGACACAGACGTGGTCGGGGCGCTTGCAGCAGCTGAATATGAACAGTGCCCTGATTGGCCGGTGGCAGCTGGCTAAAGCCGTTCCATTGACGCTGTCTGCCGATAACATCAAAATGGACTCACTGTGCCTGCAACAACAACCGGCCAGCCTTTGCGTAAACGGTGTGCTGCGGCAACAAAACGGTCAATTTAAAATCACGATGAAAAACCTGAAAACCGACAAATTTGCTCGGCTGTTACCCGAGACGGTGAAATTGGATACCACTGTAAACGCCAATGCCGATATTGTCTTGCTTGCCGGCAAACCTGAAATCAAAGGACAACTAAGCGCCGGCGGTGGGCGTTTAAAAATCTTTGCCGGCAAGGGCCAGTTGGATGATGAAATCAAACAATTGGAAGGTAAATTTTCCTTAAAAAATAATCGATTACAAACTGCGGTCACAAGCCAATTGACAAAAGTCGGGACACTTAATTTAGCCGCCGAATTACCGAATATTGCACAAAATAAATTGCAGGCAAAGGTTAAAATCAATACACCCAAGCTCAATTTCCTGCAGGAACTGGTGCCGCAATTGAATAACGTTAAAGGCCGTTTGACGGGTGATATGACGCTGTCGGGGGTGCCGGGCAAGCAGCTTAATGTAGCAGGCAAGGTCACTTTGCATAAGACGGATTTCGATGTGCCGCAATTTGGTACGCAAATCAGGGCAATGACTTTAGATATTTTTTCGCAAAACGGTAGTCGTATTGGTTTTAAAGGTGGTGCCAAAGCCGGTGGCGGGCATTTTGATATCAGCGGTAATATCAACCCCGGCACACGCCAAGGCGAAATTGATATTAAGGGGAAAAACTTCCAAGTAGCAGATTCGCGTAAGCTGAAAGTGGCCATCAACCCCGATTTACGTATTGTTTTTACCGACACCATCAATGTTCGGGGTGACATCATTGTGCCGAAAGCGCTGATTGTGCCGGAGAGTAGCGGCTCGAAAATTACCGCCTCCGAGGATGTGGTACTGCCGCACCACAGGGGCAAGAAACAGCCGGCCAACAGCCCGATTGATGTTGAAGTCAATATCAAATTGGGTGATGACGTGCGGGTTGCCAGTGCCGACATTGAAACGCGCCTATTGGGGGGAATCAAACTGATTGCCAAACCCGGTAAAGCACTTGTTGCTAACGGAGTGATTTCTATTAAAACCGGGGCACTGCGAGTTTACGGTCAACAGCTCAATATTAAGCGCGGGCGGGTGATTTTTAGCAATGGACCGATTGCCAATCCTGCTTTAGATGTGCGGGCAATTCGTAAGATTGACGGGGAGGATGTCACGGTTGGGGTAAATGTATTGGGGCATATCAGTAAACCGGAGATTTCCTTATTTTCTACACCCTCTATGCCGGATTCATCCGTGTTATCCTATTTGTTGTTTGGTAAACCGCCAAGCAGTAGTACCTTCAGCACGACAGCACTATTACAAACAGGTGGCATGGTCGGGGCCAACAGCATTGCTCGTGATGTCCGTTCATCCACGGGATTGGATGTTTTAGATATTAGCTTCAGTGGATTAGAGGCCGGTAAAAACTTAACTAAGAAAATTTATGTCGGTGTGCATAGCAACTTTTTCGATGCCATCAATCAATTTTTGTTAAAATACAAGATTAGCGGCAGAACTCGAGCCGAGGCAAGCATTGGTACCGACGGTATTTCCGCTGACCTTGTCAAAGAAATTGAAACCGACTAACTGTTAATGAGAAGAAACAAGATGAAAAAAAGAAACATAATGACAGTCTTTTATCCGGCGATGATATCCCTGATTATTGGGCTGCTGCCTGTGACGGTAAGGGCACAGGATAAAGTGGTATGGATTGATGTCCGCAGCGAGGGCGAGTGGAATAAGGGGCACTTAAAAAATGCCGTGTTGATTCCTTATGATAAAATTTATATGAAAATTCACGCTGTTGCCAAAAACAAACGGCAGCCAATTAATTTGTATAGTGATTTTGGCAGACGGGCGGAGATTGCCCAGAAAACTTTGGAACAAATGGGCTACATCAATGTACAAAATCGTGGCGGTTATCAACAACTCCGGCAAACAATGCCATAAGTTGTTTGGTGCTTACTAAAAAATAATTACCGCTACGGGGCATGCTATGCTGTGGATGAAAGCATTTCACATTATCGCCGTTATTTGTTGGTTTGCCGGTCTGTTTTATTTACCCCGCCTATTTGTTTATCACGCTATGGCAGAGCGGGATTTAACGACAAACAGGCATGAAGCCGGCGCCATCGCTCGTTTCAAGGTGATGGAGCGTAAATTGTATTACGGCATTACTATGCCTGCTATGATTGCCACGTGGCTGAGCGGATTATGGCTGTTGTATGGTTATGCTTGGGTGGCATACAGCAGCATGGGGTGGTTGCATACCAAAATCCTTTTGGTGTTGTTGTTAAGTGTCTATCACTTTAGCATGGGGTATTACTATAAGCGTTTTCGTGACGATAAAAATAGCCATTCTCATGTTTTTTACCGCTATTACAATGAAGTTCCCACCCTTTTCTTATTAATTGTTGTGGTGTTGGTGGTGGTTAAACCCTTTTAGAAGGCCTTGTAAAGCCGTCTGGGCAACCTGGTTTTTTGTTGCACGGTGCCGGCATTTTGATTCCAAACTGATTGCCGGAGGCAGGGGACTGCGATTTTGACTTTCGTACGCCTCGAATAGGCCGGCCCGGCCGATTTAACAGGGATTTTTGTTTCGGTTATGGTAATTTTCCCTGATTGCCCGGATAATGGTTTGTTTTTCTTTTTCTTCGTATGCTGCAAACGCCGGTTTCCCCCAGACCGGGTCGGGATAGGCGAAATCATCGTGCCGTCTGGCAATAATGTGGATATGTAATTGGGCAACAACATTGCTCAAGGTGGCGATATTCATTTTATCGGCTTGAAAATACACTTGTGAAAAAGCGGCCAAATCATCCATGCTTTGACGAATGCGTTATCTAAAAGCAGCATTACAGGCGAATAATTCAACTGCTTCGGTTTTGGGCACCAAAATGAGCCAGGGCAGCAAGGCATTTTTATGCAGTCCCAAATAATAACCGTGACTACACTACCTAATATAAATCTTGGTGATAACGCCCGGTATTGGTTAAATTAAAGAGCCACTGTTGGGCAGCGTTGGCATTCATCTGACCGTGGTGTTGGGCAATTTCACAGAGTGCGTTATCTATGCTTTTTTGCAGCTTGGCTTTGCTGCCGCAAACATATATTTCCGCTTTATTTTCGGTGAGTTGCCAGACTGTTTCCCCCTGTTCTTGTAACAGATGCTGTACATATTTTTTTTCCGCCTGATCGCGTGAAAAGGCTGTATATAACGCTGTCAACCGCCCGTTTTTCAGGTGTTTTTCCAGCGCTTCCCGATAGAGAAAATCGTGTGCTTTGTAGCGATCGCCGAAAAACAAGTGTATTGCACCGGGGCGTGGACGCGATAAAAAACCCATGTAAGGAGCGATGCCAACGCCTGCGGCAATAAGGATAATCGGTACTTGATTGTTTTCCGGTAAGTGGAAGTGTTGATTGGCACGAACGTAGATTGCTACCCGAGTACCTATTTCGCTGTGAGCGAGAAAATGACTGGCGCTGCCATGATATTTCCTGCCATTTTGGCTGTATGCGACCTCGCGAATACACAATGTCACGGTATCGGGTGAGATGCTGCCGCAGGATGCAATTGAATAAGCGCGCGGTAATTGCGCTGACAATACAGTCAGTAAATTCGCTATTGGTAATGTTTTTGGTGAGCAAAAATCACATAATACATCGGCGATATCGCGGCCGTAGCAATAGTCGGCAAGCCGTTTGGAGGCGCTTATTTTCGTCAGCGCTTTTAATTCACTATTTTGGGTGATTTTCGCCAGTGCACGAAATAGCGGTTTGCTTAAATGACGTAATTCCTTTTTGCCAAGTTGATGGCGGTTTGCTTTACTCAATTGACCGTAAAAGCCGGCAATGCGTGCCAGTGTATTTTTATTGGCAGGGGGAAGAATGTAGAGTAAATCACCGGCCTGGTAGCTGATTCCGCTGTCGGTAATATCGATTTGCATTTCGTAGGCGGGGAATTTGCCCGAGTTAAGACGCTTAACCGACTGGATACGGGCGGGAAAACTTTCTTTTTCGCTGTAAGCTTTAACCTGTAAATTGAGTTTTTTAAGAGGCGCGCTGTCGCCCTTAAAATAGTCGATAACAGCATCCGCCCAACGTTGAAAAAAGTGGTTAAAACTCGTGTCAGCATCCACGCGCGCAGCAATTGGTCTGGCACCCTTATCACGGAGCAAGGTGTCGATTGCAACCGAAAAACCGCAGAATTTGGGGTAAGCAACATCGCCTAAGCCGAATACGGCAAAACGGCAGCTCACTGCTTTTGCAGCGAGTAAATTTTCATAAAAGATACAGGCATTACCAGGCGCCTCACCATCGCCAAAGCTGCTGGTAATAACCAGTAAGGTATCATTATTGGTTAATGTGTCCGGTGCAATATCGTCGAGTTCGCCAAATTGAGCGAGTGTAAAACCGGCCTCTGTGAGCTGTTTGGCAAGGATGTTGGCGAGACCCCCGGCATTACCGGACTCGGAACCGTAGGCGAGACGGATATTAGACACGACCCCATCCGGCGTATGCAATCTAAAACCGCGGCAGGGGACAGCACCAACTCACTGATATCATAACTAATTACCCGGTATTATTGCGGCATTATTGCATATCAGGAACCAACGTATAACCGACAATCGCATCAATATAAGTCAATGAAAAGCCAATAAAAAGCATCGGTCCTGCTCTGGTCCTGCTTCCTGCCTTTTTCAGTGGGTGATTTAGTGATTGTATTCGTCAAATTTTTCCTTGGCAAATTCAACCGCATCGTAATGCCCCATTAAATCGTTAATTACGCGACGAACACTGATGTATTCTACGATGTCGCCTGCTGCATTTTTAATGGGGTGAACCGTCGTATTGACGACATAAAGGACGCCGCCTTTACCACGATTGGGGAAAACACCCGCCCAAATCTTTCCGGCCTGTATGGTGTCCCACATCTCTTTATAGACCGATTTGGATACAGAAGGGTCCCGGACGATATTATGCGGTTGTCCAATCAACTCCTCACGTGTGTAACCCGTGACTTTACAAAATAAATCGTTGACGTAAGTGATATGACCTTGTAAATCGGTTTTCGATACGATAAAAGCATTATCGACAGCCTTAACAACTTGTTTATCAATGTTTTCCATTTCTCTACTCCGTGAAAGTTTAAAAAGATGCATTTCTAATGCACTTTCGATTATACAATTAAGATATCATTTTGAAAAGTTTTTTATTGACTAATTATTTTTTATATGGTAATAACGGCGGGTTTGTCAAATTTATCTTATTCCAACAATCCCTTACACAGACGATTATAAAGGCAAAGCGCAACCGCTTGTTATTTACATTAGGTAGTGTAGTCACGAGATGTTGTGGCCGGGGCGGATCGGGGCGTTGGTGCGGCAACGGCAAAATTGCTGGCATCGTAAGGCCGCAGTATATGTGACTGGTACATAAAATCGATGTTGCCGGTGGAAATAGCGCTTTGTACGGCGAAATGAATCTATCATTTATGCTGTAGCGTTTAAGTTCTCATTGAGCCCGAATAGTGGAGCCGGAAAGTCTGGGTTTTATCAACAAAAAGCTTGCATTTATAGTATTATAAAAAGTATAATTTATTTAGATAAATATTGTGTTGTCTGTTCAATGGAAAAATAACGGGTTATTTAGCCCGGGTTTAAAGACAGGTAATGATTAGCACCTTGTCATCTTATGGCAAAAGCAAGCAATCGGAAGGAGAGAAAATGATTATTTTTGTTGGTGGCTTGATTGGCGCGGGTAAATCGACCGTTGCCCTTTTGTTGGCCGAGCATTTTGATCTTTATTATTACGACGTTGATGAGGTCAAAAAGGTCATCTATAAAAAAGATCCTGATTTTGACCATAATATGAAAAACGGTACTACTTTTAAAGACGAAACTCGGATTAAGGTCTATGATAGGGTCATTGATGACTTAAAGGAGCTATCGCAAACGCATGAATGTATCGTCGTTGACGAAACACTGCATAAAAGAAGTTTACGGCATCGGTTATTTAACGCGGCACAGGATTATTTCGACGGTTATTTTGTCATTTGGGTCAAAGCGGATAAAGCGGTAATCAAACGTCGTTTAACCGACCGACAACGCC
>PDWI01001647.1_pt1 | contig 34942 bp, 37 predicted proteins | sample 1430891 | NCBI WGS metagenome assembly PDWI01 (sample SAMN01162508, study PRJNA174530) | Oral metagenome, whole genome shotgun sequencing project. | biome: Marine environment; feature: Marine mammal; material: Swab sample of the gingival sulcus; isolation source: swab sample of gingival sulcus... | reverse complement strand
ATGTTTGGAACCAACAACATAGATCACCAAGCTAGAATTTGACACAGCTCAACAGTCGCCGGTGTGGCGAATACATGGGGTTATGGAGCTATGACAAATTCCCTAGGAGATATCCAAAATTCTAAAGCGATTATAATTTTTGGTGCAAACCCAGCGGTAAACCACCCAGTTGGTTTTCAACATTTTCTAAAGGCAAAAGAAAGAAATAATGCCCAACTAATAGTAGTTGATCCTCGTTTTACAAAAACCGCAGCTAAGGCGGATTTGTATGCTCATATTAGACCTGGTACTGATATTCCATTCATGTATGGTATGTTAAACATCATTTTAAAGAATGGATGGGAAGATAAGAAATTTATAGAAGATAGGGTTTATGGTTTCGAAGATATCATAAAAGAAGCCCAAAATTGGCCGGTTGAAAAGGTTGCTGATGTAACTGGTGTTAGTGTTGATCTTATAACTCAAATAACAAAGGTTTACGCACAAACTAGACCAGGAACTTTAGTCTGGGCTATGGGTTTAACCCAGCACAATAACGGCTCATCCAACACAAGAATGGCTCCGATATTACAACTTGCCCTTGGAAACATGGGAATTGAGGGTGGCGGAACAAACATCCTAAGAGGACACGACAATGTTCAGGGTGCTACCGATATGTGTTGTCTATCTCATACCTTGCCTGGATATTATGGTTTAAGTGATGGCTCATGGAAGTATTTTGCTAAAATGTGGAATGTGGATTATGAGTGGTTAAAAGGACGTTTTAAGTCAAAAGATTGGATGAATAAAAAAGGCTTTACATTGGCTCGTTGGTGGGCTGGAGTTTTAGGTGGAAAAGATGGCAATGACGCTATCCATAACGCTGGAACTAACCTAAAAGCTCTTTTTGTAATGGCAAATGGTATCACTTCTATCGCCCAACAAAAGAAGGTAAAAGAAGGACTTGACAATCTTGAATTGCTAGTTTTAGTAGATCCTTTCGTAAACGAAGCTGCCATCTTAACTGATAAGCAAGATGATGTTTATGTTCTCCCTGCTGCAACCCAGTTTGAAACAAGTGGTTCAGTTACAGCTACAAATAGATCAGCCCAATGGAGAGATAAGGTAGTTGAGCCAATGTATGAGAGCAAGACTGACCAAGATATTATGTTTGAACTTGCTAAAAGGTTAGGATTTTACAAAGAACTAACCGCTGGAATGCTAGTTAGGGAAAATAAAAAAGAATTTAAATGGCCCGAAGATGCAACCGATGAGATAGCAAGAATCATCAAAACCATTGGATTAACAGGTTGGACAGCTGCTAGACTTAAAAAACATCAGCAAAATTGGCATATGTTTGATGAAGTATCCATGAGAGGATACGGAGAAATGGCCGGTGAATATTACGGACTTCCATGGCCATGTTGGACAGAAACCCACTGCGGAAGCCCAATACTTTATAATATAAATAGAAAAGTAACCGATGGCGGTATGGGCTTTAGAAATAGATTTGGTTTAGAGCATGACGGATTTGATTTACTAGCTGCTAAGGGAAGTGCTCCAAAGGGAAGTGCAAATCCAGATGGTTATCCTGAGATCACAAAGAAAAACATAGAAGAAGTTTTAGGCATTACTCTAACCGAAGAAGAAAAGGCGAAGATAGGTAAAAACTGGAAAGTTGATACTTCAAACATCATAGCTGAAAAATGTATGGAAAGGGAAATGGCTCCTTATGGAAATGCAAGGGCAAGGGCTAAGGTTTGGACCTTTGCTGATCCTATTCCACTCCATAGAGAACCCCTTCACTCTCCAAGGCTTGATCTAGTTAAAGAGTACCCAACATTTGCAGACAAGAAGAATCACTACAGAGTTGATACCCAATATATTTCAAGACAAACAAAGTCAGACTGGGCAAAAGATTTCCCTGTGAACCTAGTTACGGGAAGACTTGTAAATATGAACGGAGCTGGTGTTGAAAATAGAGCTAGTAAGTATCTAGCTAAATTAACCCCTGAAATGTTCTGCGATATCCATCCAGGACTAGCTGGACGCCACGGCATTAGAGATGGTGCTATGATGTGGATTCATTCTCCAGAGGGCACCAAGATCAAGGTTAAGGCAAGATATTCTTATAGTGTTAGTGAAGATAGGATATTTTTACCATTCCACTTTGCTGGATTTTTTGAGGGTAAGAGTTTAGTTCACAAATATCCAGAAGGAACCGTTCCTTATGCCGTTGGTGAAAGTGCAAATACGATAACTAATTATGGTTATGATATAGTAACGCAAATCCCTGAAACCAAGGGTGGTTTGTGTAGAATAGAAAGGGCTTAATTATGAGTGAAACAAAATATTCAAGAATGAAATTTTATTGTGATGAGAACAGATGTATCCATTGCGATGGTTGTTCAGTTGCTTGCGATGAGGCCCATGAATTGCCTGTTTCTGTTTCAAGAAGAAAGGTAATAACCTTAAATGAGGGTAAGCAAGGGGAAGAATTTTCCTTATCAATGGCTTGTATGCATTGTACCGATGCTCCTTGTGAGCAGGTTTGTCCTGTGGATTGTTTCTATATAAGAGAAGATGGAATAGTTTTACACGATAAAGAAACATGCATAGGTTGTGGATATTGTTTATATGCTTGTCCTTTTGGTGCACCTCAATTTCCTCGTGATGGGGCATTTGGAACAAAGGGAGCTATGGATAAATGTACCATGTGTGCAGGTGGTCCTGAGCAAACAAATAGCGAAAAAGAAAGACAGCTTTATGGACAAAATAGAATTGCCGAGGGAAAAGTTCCCGTATGTGCCGCTATGTGTTCAACAAAAGCTTTACTTGTGGGAGAAGCAAGGGAAGTTGCAGATGTGTTTAGACAAAGGGTTCTTTCTTATGGACATGGAGTGCAAAAAGCTCCTACTCCTTATGGTTGGGACAAAGCTTACGGAACAAAAATGAAATTTAAATCCTAAGCTTATGTGCTTTAGGGGTGATCTAGCCCCTTTTGCATATTTTCAAAAAACAATAAGGAAGTTTTATGAAAAGAACGTTATTATTTTTATTTACTTTATTTGCAATGGGTGCTTTTGCGGGTGAGATATTGCAAGAGCACAATAGTGCAATATTTGGTAAAGATTTATTGACAAGCATTTTACAATACGACAAATCTGGCTCCTTGCATCTAGGACATTGGTTTACCATCCTTCAAGGGCAGTTTTTTACAAAGATATTCCTTGGCATAGCCATAGGAGTTCCATTAGCTTTTTTGCTCCATTATCTGATCATAGGACCTATGGTATTTGCACATGATAGGAAAAAGATTTATGTTTTTAATCTTTTCCATAGGATAGTCCACTGGTGGGCAGGAATTTCCTTTGTGGTTATAGTTCCCACTGGTTTTGTTATGGTCTTTGGGGCTAGTATTGGTGGAGGAGAATTTGTAAGAATTTGTAAAGAATTGCATTTTGCTGCCACCTTTGTTTTTGCCATTGCCGTTTTACCCATGTTTTTCATGTGGGTTAAGGATATGTTTATAGCCTTTGTTGATATTAAGTGGCTTTTGATTGTGGGTGGTTATCTAAGCAAAAAGAAAAAGCCAGTTCCAGCAGGCAAGTTTAATGCGGGACAAAAAACATGGTTTTGGGCAGCAACTCTTGGTGGGATTATAATGATAATTACTGGACTTAGCATGTCTTTTCAAGATTTTCATATACCATTTTTGCAAGATCTAGGAATTAGTCAAATTGATTACCTAAGGGGAAGTGCCATTGTGCATAATGTCTTAGGAATGTATGTGGCTGCCTTATTTTTCGTGCATCTTTATATGTCGATCTTTGCCATAAAGGGTGCTATACATAGTATGATTACAGGATACAAAGAAGAAGAAGAGGTTGAGATTTTACATAGTACATTTTATAAACAATTAAAAGAAAAAAAGGTAGTATAACAAGCATGAATAATGCTAGATACCTAAAAAAGATTGTTATAGATAAAATTTCAGGAGATCAGGTTAAAGAGGTTGAGGACTTAACCATTGAAGAAGCTAGGATAAATGTTTTTTTAAATGGTGTGAAGGCAATTTCTATGATGAGTATCCCTATCGATCAAGAAGCCCATGCGGTGGGTTTTTTAATGAGTGAGAATGTTATAAGCTCGGTTGATGATATAGAGAGTTTGAGTTTGAGCCAAAATGGACTTGATGTACATGTAAAAGCTAGGATAAATGAAGATAGTTTACAAAATCTTTATAAGGAAAAAACCTTAACAAGCGGTTGTGGGGGAGGGATAACTGGTACTGCAGCAGGGGAGTTGCGAGTACCTTTTAATAAAACCGCTTTTAAGGTAAGTCCTAAGCTTATCTTGGATGAAATTAGTTTATTTTACCAAGAAAGTGAGCTTTATAAGCTAACTGGATGTGTGCATAAGGCTATGGTTTATTTACTTGATGAAACTACTATTTCATCAGAAGATATAGGTAGGCACAATGCTATAGATAAGGTTGTTGGAAAGTGTAAATTAAAAGGACTCGATACAACAAAGTCCATTCTTTTTGTATCAGGGAGGCTTAGTTCAGAGATGGTTACAAAAGCTGTTATGCATAAAATTCCCATCATAGTCTCACGCACAGCGCCGACTTATCTAGGAGTGCAAACGGCTCACAAGCACGGGATTACACTGATTGGCTTTGCTAGGGGTAGAAAAATGAATGTTTATACCCATCAAGGCAGGATAGATACAAGGGTTTAATATGAATGTGAAAGTTAAGATTTGGATAGAAGATAACAATCAAGATCTAATCTTTGGCAGTGGTAAAACGGAAGTTTTAAAATACATCGATCAAACAGGCTCCATTTCCCAAGCTGCTAGGAGGGTTGGTATGAATTACAAAAAAGCTTGGAACCATATACAGATTTTACAAAAACATATAGAAGATGATCTAGTTTTTACCCAAAAGGGAAGGGGTGAAAATAGCGGAAGTACCCTTAGTCCAAAGGCAAGGGAGATAATACAAACCTATGAAATTTTAGAGTATGATATCAAAAAATATGCCCAAAATAGATTTAATGAACTATTTTTGACTGACGATAAATATATAATAAATGCTAAGGCTAATTGAAATGGTGAAACTTAATTTTATGCATGTAAATATGCTAAAAAATCATATTTTTTCAAATTTATCTCTGGATAGTTTAAGTGAAAATGAGGAATATGAAGCAATAAAAAAAGAGCTTTTAAATAAATTTGACTTTAAGTGGTTAAATACTTTTTCCTTTTGCAAATACGGCTTTTTGGGTTTATTTTTAGAATTAAATCAAAAAGGAAAGATCGCCCTTTGCAAAGGAGAAAGTGAAGCTTTGATAGAAGCTGGAAAGCTATTTGAGAGTTTAGGCTTTGAGCTACTTTGGGTAAACCTAGAAAAAGACGGAAAAATAAACTTAAATGATATCAAAAACAATGAATATGATTATTTATTTTTATCATCTTTTATTATGGATACCTTTGTTAGAGTTGATCTAAAACATATAAAAACCCTAACAAATGCATCTATAATCTCAAATGCAAGTTTGGACTTTTCAAAAAATTCAGATGCTGTATATTTTGATACCTACAAACTAAGCGGTTTTAGCTCTTCTTCGGTTTTACTTTTTAACGGAAATATGTTCGAAGAAAAAAGTATAGGATTTACCGATACCATAGCTGTAAGCTTAGTTTTAGAAGGACTAAAAAATCAACATTTTCAAAATGATGTTAAAGGGCGATTTTTACAAGAGTTAAAAGATGTTTTTGGAAATGATTTGTTTTTATTTGTTGATCCAAATGAAACCTTTGAATGTAGTTTGCATGTGGGATTTAAGCGTATAAGAGCAAGGGAGCTTATACGAAGTTTAGCCTTTGAAGAGATTTTTATCACAAATGGCGAGGGCTGTGCCCTAGGACTTTCTAAACCATCTAGAATCATAAAAGAAATGAACTGCGGTCTTGATAATACAAATGCCATAGGCTTTAGTTTTTCTAATAGTTTAAGTGATGACGAAATCTCCCAGTTAGTAAAGATAATCCATAAAAAATATAGACAAATAAGGGCATTAAATGGCTAAAAAATTAACATATTTAGATTTTGAGTTGGCTGTGAAAAAAAGTTTGGAGTTTGCAAATCCAACAAAATTAACCCAGATGGTAAGTATAGCAGATGCCCTAGGAAGAGTTTTATCAAAGGATATTGTATGCCAAAAAAATCTTCCAGCCTTTGATAATTCTGCCATGGATGGTTTTGCTTATGATATTAAAAATAAGGGAAAAACCTTAAAAATCAAACAAATTATCTATGCAGGAGATAAGGGTATAAAACCAAATTTAGCTGAAAATGAATGCTATAAAATCATGACAGGAGCCAAGGTTCCAAGTGATGCAAATACTATAATTCCCATAGAAAAATGTTTACACGTCAATGATGATAATGTTAGCATCCCAGAGGATGAAAAAAAAGGCTCAAATTTGAGACTAAAAGGAGAAGAGCTTAAAGTTGGAAGTGTGATCTTGCAAAAGGGCGAGGTTTTAAACTCTTCATCCATAGCGCTTTTGGCAAGTCAAGGCATAGTGATGGTGGAAGTTTTTAAAAAACTAAACATAGCCATAGTTTCCACAGGCAATGAAATCAAAGAACCATGGGAAAGAAGCGATGATGAGGAGATCTATAATTGTAATTCCTTTGCCTTGCTTGCCTTGCTAAAGGAAAATGGCTTTGAGGCAGATTATTGCGGAGTTGTGCCCGATAGTCTTGAAAAAAGCATATCCTATATCGGCGATCTAAAAAATTATGATGTGATAATAACAAGTGGAGGCATTTCCTTTGGAGATGCGGATTTTATGTATGAAGCTTTTTTAAAAAATGGATTACAAACAGCCTTTCATGGGGTAAATATAAAACCAGGTCGCCCCATCATGGTTGGAAAAATGGATAAAACCTTTGTTATGTGTTTGCCGGGAAATCCTCTGACTGCTTTAGTAAATATGAGGATTTTTGGTTTGCAAGTTTTATCTAAAATGCAAGGAAGTAGGGCGATTTACCACGATGTTATTTTAGCGAAAAATTTAGAAGAATTTAAAGTAAAAAAAGGGCGAGTAAATATAGTCCTTGGAAATTTAAAAAATGGAGGTTTCAAAGCAACACAAAACAACAAATATGGTTCAGGAATGATAACAGCCTTTCACAAGAGCAATGCTTTACTTGTAAGCGATGAAGAAAGTTCTTGCTTTAAGGTAAATCAAGAGGTGTTTGTTATCGGTTTTGATAATAAACTTTTAGATAAAAAAATAAATATATTAAATTAAGGAAAAGTTATGAAAAAGATTTTTTTAACCCTTGGGTTGTCGAGTTTATTGGCTAGTTGCTTATTTTCAAGTGATTTGATGATGGCAACGACTACTAGTACGGATAATACAGGTTTATTGGATTATCTAAAACCAAAATTTGAAAAGCAAACGGGTGTAACCCTAAAATGGGTTGCCACAGGAACCGGAAAAGCTTTAAAGATGGGGAAAAACTGCGATGTGGATATTTTATTTGTCCATGCTCCTGCGAGTGAGAAAAAATTTGTAGATAGTGGTTTTGGTGTTGATAGAAGGCAGGTTATGTACAATGATTTTATTATCGTTGGACCACAAAAAGATCCAGCTAAGGTCGCTGGCTTAACTCCTTCAAAAGCCCTCGCTAAAATCAAAGATACAAAAAATAAATTTTTCTCCCGTGGGGATAATTCGGGTACAAACAAAAAAGAAATATCCCTTTGGAAAAAAGCCCTAAAAAAAGCACCCGAAAATGAGGCTTGGTATGTGCAAACTGGTCAAGGAATGTTAAGAACTATCAATATGGCAAGCGAAAAAGATGGCTATACCATGACCGATAGGGGAACTTGGATCAAGTACGAATCTCAGCACAAAGACAAAAATCCTCTAAAGATCGTAGTTGAGGGCGATAAGAGTTTATTTAACCAATATTCTGTAATTACAATCAACAAGAAAAAATGTCCAAATGCAAAACCTTCCCTTGCTAAGAAATTTACCGATTGGATAGTGAATGCGAACACTCAAAAGATTATAGCTGATTTTAGATTATTAGATAAGGCTTTGTTTATCCCAAATGCCGACAAGTAGGGAAGTAAAGCATATATGAATCTATTTACCGATGGATTTTACGAGGCCATTAATCTTTTGGCCTCGGGCAATGAAAGTGTGTATTCAGCCATAAAAACGACCATAAGTGTTTCTTCATGGTCACTTTTTATTAGCTTACTTCTAGGCTTACCCCTAGGTTTTGCCCTGGGGTATTATGACTTTTATGGCAAAGGTGCCCTAAGGGCTTTAGTGGATACCTTACTTTCATTGCCAACCGTTGTTATTGGTTTGGTAGCTTATACTATGTTTTCTTACGTTGGGGTTTTTGGACAATATGATTTGCTATTTACCCCTTGGGCCATAGTTGTGGGGCAGATAGTTTTGAGTTTGCCCATCATCATGGCATTAACTGCCATTCAAGTTGAAGCGGTGGATAAGAGGCTTTATATATGCTTAAAGGGAATGGGAGCAAATTCATTGCAAATTCTTTTAACCACTTTGAGTGAAGTTAAATTTGGTCTTATAACCGCAGCTATGACAGCCTATGGTAGGATTATCACAGAAATTGGCATCTCAATGATGGTTGGAGGAAATATAAAATACCACACAAGAACCATAACCACAGCCATAGCCTTAGAGACCGGAAAGGGTGAGTTTGTAACAGGCATAGCCCTTGGAATGGTGTTAATTTCCATAGCTTTAAGTGTAAATATAGGCTTATCTTTCATAAGAAGAAGGTGGGTTTGATGGCTTTATATGAGCTTGAAAATATAAAACAATCTTATAATGAAAAAGAAGTTTTAAATATAGAAAAACTTAGTTTAGATCCAAAGCAAATTATAGGTTTTTTCGGTCCTAACGGGAGTGGAAAATCCACTTTATTTTCCCTGCTTGCTTTTGTAAAAGATCCATCTAGTGGAATTTTGAAATATGAGGGAATAGATAGCAACAAACTAAGCTTTCAAGAAAAGCAAAGTGTGGTTTTGGTGCCACAAAATCCCTATCTTTTAAAAAGAAGTGTGTTTGAAAATATAAGCTATGGTTTAAAGCTTAGAAAGCACAAAGGTGATCTAGGAAAGGTTGTAAAAGAAGCCTTAAAATTAGTAGGATTGGATAAAAGTTTTTCTAAGCGAAAATACAATGAACTCTCAGGCGGTGAAGCCCAAAGGGTATCTTTAGCAGCAAGACTAATCCTTAAACCAAAGGTTTTAATCCTAGATGAGCCAACTAGCGGGATTGATGTGAATTCTGCCCAGCTCATCAAAGAAGCCATTTTAATATCACAACAAAAATACAACACAAGCATTCTAATATCAAGCCACGATCATAATTGGCTAAATCACATCTGCGACAAAAAAATAGCCCTGCTAAATGGAAGAGTGGTCCAAAGTGGCAATATAAATCTACTCTTTGCCCCATGGCAAAAAAACAAAAACGGAGATTTGGTAAAAAAATTCCTAGATGGACAAAATCTAGTGCTAAAAAACACAAAGGACAAAAAACGAAATTCCGTAGTATTGATAAATTCAAATGACATTAGTTTTGTAAGCAACATTCAAGATGCACTAAGGGTAAAAGTAAATTCAATCATAGCCCAAAATAACAGCGATAAAGTCTTACTAGAACTCTACATAGGTGGCATAGTCCTAAACAAACAAATATCCCAAGAAGAATTAAAACACCACCAAATATACGCAGGAAGCATAAAGCATATCAAGATAAGTTCAACTAATATTTCTTGGTTATAACATAGATCTTATTTTTTATCCAATTTTTTTATCATTTTGTCAAAATCATTTGTATTTTTTACATCATTTGCAGTTATTTCCGAAATATAAATAACTAAATTTTCATGCAAATACAAAAACATCTACATCTTCTCTTTTATAACTTTCCTAGTTTGCAGTGCAATTTCAAGTTCTTCATTGGTTGGGATTTTTAGGATTTTAACCTTGGCTTGATCTTTGTTTAATTCTTGTATTCCTTCTACTTTTTTAGCATTTTTATCTTTGTCTATATGTAAAACTAGATGTTCTAAGTCTTTGCATGTGTCATATCTTAGCGCAGAAGCATTTTCTCCTATGCCACCAGTAAAGATAAGTGCATCTAATCTTCCCAATATGGCATAATATGAGCCGATATATTGACTTAGGCGATAAATCATCATTTCATAAGCTAAGATGGCTTTTTTATCCCCTTGTTCTATGAGTTTAAGAATATCTCTTAGATCGTTGCTTCCAGCTAATCCCTTTAAGCCACTTTCTTTGTTTAGATAGTTATTTATCCAAGATATATCTTTGCTAGTTTTTTGCGAGATGTAGTAAAGGGCTGATGGGTCAATGTCTCCACATCTTGTTCCCATTATTAGTCCTGCTAGGGGGGTTAGACCCATGGAAGTATCTATGCTTTTTCCATTTTTTATAGCACAAGCACTTGAGCCATTTCCAAGATGTAAACTTATGGCGTTAAATTTATCAAAATCTACTCCTAGATGCTTTGCTGCTGTTTTTGCCACGTAGTAATGGGAGGTGCCATGGAAGCCGTATTTTCTGATTTGATACTTTTCATACATGTCGTATCCTATGGCGTACATGTAGGCTTTTTGGGGTAAGCTTTGGTGAAATGCTGTGTCAAAAACGGCTACTTCTGGGACATTTGGAGCTTGTTTTAGGGCTGTTTTGATTCCTTTTAGGTGGGCAGGGTTATGGAGGGGGGCTAGGGGGGAAATCTTTTCTATTCCCTTTATTACTTTTTCATCGATAAGGGTTGGTTTTGAAAATAGATCTGCCCCTTGAACTACCCTGTGACCTATGCCATCTAGTTCATTTAGGCTATCTAAAATACCCATTTTTTTTAGATTTTTTTGTATGATCTTTAAGCCATCAGAATGGTCTTTTATGGGGCAGTTTTTGTTTTCTTCTACTTTCCCACTTTTAAGGCATTTTATCTTATAGGCTCCATTTTTTTCTCCTATGGCTTCAACTAAGCCTGAGGCTATGGATTTTTTCTCTTCCATTAAGAAAAGTTGGAATTTTATGGATGAACTTCCCGCATTTAAGACCAATATTTTCATTTTATTTTCCTTGTGCTTGTATGGCTGTGATGGCTATGGTGTTTACTATATCATCAACCAAACAACCTCTACTTAGGTCGTTTATGGGTTTTTTGAGTCCTTGCAAAATGGGTCCTATGGCGATGGCGTCCGTGGTTCTTTGGACTGCTTTGTAGGCTATATTTCCAGAATTTAGATCTGGGAAAATAAACACATTTTCCTTTCCTGCTATCTTGCTATTTGGCATTTTTTTGATGGCAACTCTTCTATCTATGGCTGCATCAAATTGTATGGGTCCATCTATTTTTAGATGTTTATCGGTATTTTTAGCAAAGATAAGAGCTTTTTTAACATCTTTTACAGCCTCTCCTTGTCCCGAATCTCCAGTGGAATAAGAAAGCATAGCAACTTTTGGATCCATTCCAAAGGCTTTGGCGGTTTTAGCTGAAGTTACTGCAATTTGTCCTAATTGTTCTGGGGTTGGCTCAGGGTTTATAGCACAATCCCCAAATACATAAACATTTTTATGCAAACACATGAAAAATACACTTGAAACTATGCTTGTCTCTGGCTTGGTTTTTATGATTTGTAAAGCTGGTCTTATGGTATCAGCTGTTGTATTTACCGCTCCTGAAACCATCCCGTGGGCATCTCCATCATAAACCATCATGGTTGCAAAATATGTGGGATTTTTTACTATATTTAGGGCTTCTTCTTTGTTTACCCCCTTATGTTTTCTAAGTTCATAAAAAATATCTGCAAATGTTTCTACTAAAGGGGAGTTTTCAGGGTCGATGATCCTGGCTTGATCTAGGTTTAATCCAAGTTTTTTTGCCCTTTGTTTAACTTTATTTTCCTTTCCTAAAAGTATGATATTTGCAACCTTTTCTTCTAATATTTCATGGCAAGCTTGTAAAATCCTATCATCCTCGCTTTCGGGTAAAACTATGGTTTTTACATCTTGTTTTGCCTTTTCAAATAGGGTATGTTCAAACATGGATGGGGTGATGGGGGTTGGGTATTTTTTGTCAAATAAATCTAGGGCATCTTTAAAATTTGTCAAGATAGGCGCGGGTAATTTTAGTGAAGAAAATTTTTCCCTATTGGCATTTATGACAAAACTTGCAAAATGAGCACAGCCACTTGCCTTTACCGAGTTTGATTCTATGGTGATATTGTTTAAAATATCATCGCAATCTTTTAGAATATTTCCATAGGCAATGCTTAGATTTTTTGCAATTTCGAGGTTTATATCAAAGTTAAAATTAACCCCAAATAACCTAATATCAACCCCCTCACACAAAACAAAATCATTTTCCTTTTCTAATTTTTTAAATGCCTTTATAATCTCTTGAAAAAACTTGATTCTATTGTGTTGTAATAGAAAATCTTTGGTTTCTTTGATGGTAAAGAGGGTATTTGGATTATCCTTTTTATCTCCTATGGGACAAAAAATGCACACTTTATCAAATTTTTGTTTTAATAAAGATATAAATCCTCCATAGATGCTATCATCCACATAATTTTTATTTGCTATATACAAACTCTTTGTTTTCATAAAATTCCTTAAATTTTTTGAATTATTATTATTTTGAAATTTTATCAATTTTACTCTTTATAATAGCTCAAATAGAAGAAAAAATTATAAAAATTTATTAACCCTTGATAGCTTGTGCCATATCCCACATAGGCATAAATATCCCAAGTGCCATAAGCAAGACCATAAGGGATAAAAATCCTATAAGAATGGGTTCAATGTAGCTAGATATGTTATCTATGATATCTCTAAATTTACTTTTATAATAATCGGTTACTTTTTCAAGCATAGCATCTAAATTACCACTAGCTTCTCCTGCTCTAATCATCTGTATTAACATGCCCTCATATAAATTTGTATCCCTAAAAGCATCCGTTAAAGAAACACCTTTTTGAACAGATATCTTAACACTTTTTAGCTTTTTTTCAAGATGAGTGTTTTCAATCGTTATTAAAGATGTATCAAGTGCCTGTGCTATGGGAATACCCGCTTTGATTAATTGGGTAAAGATTAACTGAAATCTGCTCATGGTGGAATAAAATATAATTTTTCCTATCAAATAAACGGATAAAATATGCTTATCTATAAAATATTTAAATTTTTCATTGCTAGCATACATAAATCTTGTAAATATAATCAAAAATATTATCCCTCCCAGCATGAAAAGACCATAATTGCTAAGGATATTTTCTATACCTAAAAGGATCTTTGTTGGCATGGGAAGTTCTGCTTCTAGCTTTTTAAAAATCTCTTTAAATCTAGGAACAACATATAACATAAGAATGATAAAGGCTATGGCAATGGCTATAATCACGGTGATGGGGTATCGTATGGCTTTTTTAAATTTTTGAGCATTGTCCCAAATATCTTCTTGTATGTTAGCTAGTTTTGACAAGCTCTCACCCATATTTCCAGTGCTTTCTCCTAGCCTAACCATAGCAATGGTAACCTCGCCCAGTTGGCTTTCAAAAGGGATCAAGCTTTCTGTTAGGCTGCTACCGATATTTAGGTCATCATCAAGTTTTTGAAAAATGTTTTTTAAATGTTTATTTTCAGTGGCATTTGCTACCTCTTTTATGCTATCGTGTATCGAAATACCAGCGCTTGTCATAACGCTTAACTGCCTAATGGCTGCTATTAGATCTGGCAGTTTAATACTTTTTATCCTAGCATTTTGAAGTAATTTGTCCTTTAAAATTTCAAATTGTTCTTTTTTTGGCGGTGAAGTTTCTATAATCTTAACTATAACTCCTAATTTGTTTAGCTTTGCTATATTTAGAGCATCTAGTTTATTTTGGGCTTGTATGATTTTCTTTCCTCTTTTGCTCCTAATGATATATTGAACTTCATAATATTTCAAAATTTTGATACCCTCATGACTTCATCTAGGCTTGTAATTCCCCTTGCTGCTTTTATGATACCATCTTCAAATATACTTACAAAACCTTCTTTATCGGCTTGTATTTTTATCTTGTCTTTGCTATATCCTTTTGCTATCATGCTTGCTATTTTTTCACTAACAGGCAAAACTTCTGAGAGCATTTTCCTTCCCATGTATCCAGTTTGTAAACATTTTTCACAACCCACATTTTTATAAAAATTATAATTTTTGGGTAGATACTTTGAGATATCTTTGATTATATTAGGATGTGGGATTACTTCTTTTTTGCAATAAGGACATAATTTTCTTACCAATCTTTGGGCTTCGATCGCCACTAGGGAACCACTTATGAGATAAGGCTCAATCCCCATATCGACAATACGAGTAACAGCGCTTATAGCATCATTTGTATGCAAGGTTGAGAAGACTAGGTGTCCAGTAAGGGCTGCTTGTATGGCTATACGTAAGGTTTCAGTATCTCTAACCTCTCCAATCATTATAATATCAGGGTCTTGTCTTAGGATGGAACGAAGGGCTGAGGCAAAGCTTAGTCCAGCCTTTTCGTTTACTTGGGTTTGAAGGGTTAGATCTAGTTGATATTCGACTGGATCTTCGATGGTGATTATCTTAGTTTGTATGCTTTTGATGGCATTTAGGGTGGCATAAAGGGTGGTTGTTTTGCCGCTTCCTGTAGGTCCTGTAACAAAGATGATACCATGTGGGGCTTTCATGGCTTTGCTAAATCTTTCATAATTTACCCTATGCATACCTAGATCTTCTAACTTTATCATAACTTTGGATTTATCTAGTATTCTCAAAACCATACTTTCCCCATTTGCAATAGGAAGTGTTGAGATGCGAAAATCATACTCTTTACCCATGATTGTCGCTGAAAAACGTCCATCTTGGGGTTTTCTTTTTTCTGCTATATCCATGTTTGATAAAAGTTTTAATCTCGAACAAAGGGGAGGGTAGATGTCCTTATCAAAGATAAAGGTTTCGCTAAGCATTCCATCAATCCTGCTTCTTACTATGCAGTTATTTTTTGTTGGTTCAATGTGAATATCACTACTTCTTGCCAAAATAGAAGTTTTTAGTATGGTTTGTATAAGTTTTAAAATGCCAGAACTATCTTGGGATTCATCGATGGAATTAGATGCTAATTCTTTCCTTATACTATCAACCAATCCTTTAATGCTTTTTTGCAAATCCATTTTATTTAGATATTTTTCTATCTGATCTGGCTGGGCTATTATTGGCTTTAATAATTTTCTACCAAAAAGTCTTTGTACGTTTTCTTGATTTGGTATATTTAGAGGGTCTTTTAAGGCAACATATATATTTAATGTATCTTCTTTTATGGGAAGTGCTTTATATCTTTTAAGCTTTTCCAAAGAGACTTTATTAGATATGGTATAATCCACATCGCAAGAGTCCAAGTCTAGATATTCTAAATCCATATTTTTAGCAAAAGATCTTAAAAATTTTTCTGAATCAATTGAAAATTCTCTGCTTATATCCTCTAGGCTTACTATTTTATTTTTATAAAAATCAAGCAATAATATAAATAAATTATCTTCATCAAAAAATTTGTAATCTACCAATATGGAGCCTAAAGTATTTTCTTTTTCTTTGCTTAATTTGCTTATTTTTTTGCTTGATTGTTTATCTATGATTCTATTTTGTGTTAGATAATCTAGGATAGTTTTTATTAATCTTTCATTCATATTTAGCTAGCTTAGTATTTATTGTTTTGTATTTCAAAAATTAAAGATTTGATTTGCGAAGAATTTGGATTTTGTTTTAGGTATTCTTGTAAGGCATTTATGGCATCTTCACTAGAACCATTTTTTGCCATGGATTTTGCAAATATGATCCAACTTCTCTCATTTTTTGGATCTATACTATTTGCCCTTATGGACCACCTAAGAGATGATTTATAATCCTTGTCATGGTAATATTCTTCCGCTATCATGAGTGCAAATATTACATTTTTTGTTGAATCAAATTTTTCTATCAAGTGGCTATATTTTTCCATATTTGAAGATTGGATGTTTATTTTTGGTTTTTTATTTGGTGTATTTTTTTTAATTTTAACTTTTTTAGTTTGTTCAACTTCATCGACGTTTTCAACATCTTCAAGCTCTATCAATTCTTCTTCAGATCCATCTAAAATTTCTTCTCCATACAAACTATTTTCTTCATTATTTTCTATGTATTGTTCTATTGTATTTTGCGATAATGTTTCATTTTTAGCCATAACTTGGTCTCTGCTTGGTTTCGTATTTATATTTTTAGCTACCAAGGGTAGATAGCTATATATCAGCCATGATGTTAGTATAAAAAATAAAATAATACAAAATATAAAAATTATCTTTAAGATTGATTTTATTTTCCAAATTAACCATCTTTTTTCAAGATCTTTTATTTCAATGATGTCAAGCATGTATTAATCCTGAATCGATTGCTGCCATTTGTAGATATTTTATCTTGCTTGGATTTTTATCCATCAACAATGGTTGGTTTAGTTCATAGTATTCATAAATTTCAAATAATTTATACATAAGCTTGTTGATTTCCCTTAGATTTCCCCTTGTTAATTTAAATATTAATTTTATGCGAGATGGTTTAAAGAGGGAGAAAAATTCTATTTTGTTATGGAGTAAAAACTTCTTTTTCAGATAGTTCTCCACCTCTGCTAAAGATGAATTTGGCATCTTAATGCTTTCCCAAATCCTAGTTTTGAAATAATCCTTTGCTAAAATATTTTCCTTTTTGCTCTCATGAATTGTAAATAAAAATTTAAACAATCTTGTATCAGACAATAACCTTATCTTTTCAATTAGATCTACCGGATATAATTGGGCCTCATCTAAAAGAACGATAACGTCCTTTGAGTCTTGACTATTTGATGTTTTAATTTTGTATAATTTTAAAAATTTTTCATATCCGCTAATTTGAATATATTCATCTTCTGGAAAAATTTCACTATGTAAAGTGCTTAAAAATGAACCCTCATCAAAAAAAGGTTGTGGTAAAAATACTATTTTTTGCCCAGGGGATAGATCTTGATATATTTTCTTTAAAATAAAAGTTTTCCCTGAACCAGGATCCCCATAAAAAAGTACTAACTTTAAGGGTTTTTGTAAGGATTTTACAAGTTTTTCATAGGCAAATACAGACTTATTAAGACCAATATAATCAAACACATCTCCCTCGATAAAAATATTTTTAACATCACCAAAATTATTCATATAAAGACTCGGAAAAACCTAGATTTTTTAAGGATGTTCCCACATCCTTTGTATTTTTTTTATTTAATATATGGGGCGTTATGACAAAGACTAATTCGGTAGTTTTTATAATATCTTGGGTGCTTTTAAAGGCATTTCCCACTATGGGCAAATCCCCTAAAAGCGGAACGCTTGATTTATTTTTACCCTTTGTTTGACCTATTAGTCCACCAAGTATGATGGTATCCCCATCATTTACCCTAACAACCGTGGATAATTTTTTTTCCAAAGTATCTGGTGCGATTTCTCTTATGGCGACTTGTTTTTGGTCATCTTCTGAATATTTAAAATTGCTCAAAGATGGGTTGATTCTTAGCATTATTTTATCATCATCGGAAACCTCAGGTAAGATGTTTAGTAAAACCCCTATAAAAACACTATAAGGGGTATAGGATATGGAAGTTTTGTCTTTGCCAATGGAATTTTCTTGTATAACCCTATAATTGATATTGTCCCCTATGGTTATGAGGGCTTGTTGGTTATTTAGTGTTATTACTTTTGGATTTGATAGGATTTTACTATTTCCTTTCTTTTTGATAAAATTTATTAACCCTTCCATTGAAAAATTTAAACTATTGATGATATTGATACTTTTTGCACTATTGTTTAAGGTATTTAAAAAATTAGCCTCAGCTTTTCCAGTGCTACTATACATGCCACCCGCATTTGCCTTTTTGTTTATAGATAGTTGAAATTTGCTCCAATCAATTCCGGTTGTATAATCATTGGATAGCTCAACTGCTATAATGGATACATCTATTAAAACTTGCTTATGAAGTCTATTTTTTAACTGATCTAAATATTTTTCTATCCTATCTAGTTGGGGTTTTGTTGCTGTTATGGTTACTAATCCTGTGTTTGTGTTTATGATGGGATTTTTTGCCACAAAAGATTCGCTTCCATTGTTTAGCAATGCTTTTATTTCTTCATTTAAAGTTGCCCAAAAGTCAAATCTTTCTCTTACCTTTATTTCATTTTCACTTGCTTTTGATTTATTTTTGATATCACCAGATACAATTGGTTCCACATCAACAGATGCACTTAAAGTGGCTGTTCCTTCCCTAATGGATGTTATATAATCAACCTTAAAAGTTTTAGTCTCTAAGGCCCACAATTTTAAGATTTTATTTTTATATGTGTACATAATGCCATTTTCTAGTAAAACTAGATCAAAAATTTCATATAAGGACATATTTTTTATATTAATACCATTTAATTTTTTATCTAGTATTTTCTTAGCTTCTAGATCTTTAGTTATGGTACTAAAACTGCACAAATCACTAATGCCATCTATTAGACTTGATATGGTAATTAACTCTGTTGCGGCTATGTTGAAGGTTTTATATTGACATTTTTGTTTTGTTTTTTGTGCAAATGCTATATTTGGGTAAAGGGGTATTATTGTTAAGATTATAGTTATTATTGATTTTTTAATTGATTTTTTAATTGATTTTAATAACAACACCATTTTTCCCTTTATTTAGCCTTAATTCAAGTTTTTTATCTCCATTTTGTAAGATGGCATTATGATTATTTATCTTTATAATTTCATAATTATTTATAACATCGCCGATCTTATACCATTTTCCATTGATATTTATCCTATCTGATATGATACCAATTAAATTATAAGGTTCAGCTTTTTTGATGGTATTATTTGTGTCATTTTTTTTCTTTTTTTCTTTTTTATATTCCATAGTTTTGCTTAGTGCGAATGGATTTTGGGTGGCATTTATATTTGATTTTGATAGACCATATCTTTTTTTATTTATGGAATTGAAAAGTTTATCATAGGCTTTGTATTGTTTATGGTCTTTGGTATATGAGATGCAAGTAGTTAAGATAAAAACTAAGGTTATAAAAAATTTTAATGTTATTTTCAATATCTTATTCCCCAAACTATTATATTTAATTCTCCCTCGATTTGCTCTTTGCTTGTGAGTTTAATTGTATTTATATCAACCATGATCTTATTTTTTTCTAAGGTATTTATAAAATTCATAATCCCGTGGAAACTTCCTATTAGATCAACTGATATATTAAGCATTCGTTCAACTTTATTAAAATCGGGTTTATTTGTTTTGCTTATTATTTTTATTATTTGAACTCCATTTTCTTGCGCCACTTTGGATATGCGATCTAAAAAATTTGTCCAGCTTTTATTTTCAAAAAGTAGATAGGATAATTTCTTGAGTTTTTTATCAATATAATTATTTTTATCTTTTGAGCTTTGAAGTTTATCTTTTATGATGTTTAGTTCTTGTTGGAGGTTTGCTATTTTATTTTTTTGAATATTGATCTGGACGTAGTCTTTTTCATTTGTTAGTTTGGATGTTATATTTCGGTGTTGAACTAGGCTAGATCGGTAGTAGGACTCACTTAGTGGAAAAACATAAGTATAGATCAAAAAGGCAATGATACCACCAAGCATAAAACCAACTAGCAAAGTATCACTTTTCTTTTTTTCTAAAAAATAAATATCTATTTTTTCAAATAAATTATTTTTTTTCAATCAAGCACTCCTATTGTTACATTACTTTCGTATAAATTGATATTTTCTATTTTTCTGATCTCTTTTGTGCTTATTTTATAGGATTTAGTTTTACTAATATCTTCTAATAACATGGTCAATTGCCTATCACTTTTGCTTCTTAGGCAAATCATCACTTGTTTATCTTTTAGGTTCAAAGAAGAGATTTTTATCCCTCTTTTATTGATTAGCTTTGATAGATCGTTTAAGATGCTAGCTTTCATAGGATATTTTACTTTTTTGTCATATATCTCATTTAGTATTTTTTCTCTAAATTGTAGGTTTTTTCTTTCTTTTTTGAGTGTTTTTAGAGCTATTGTTTTTTTATTTTCCAATCCAGAAATAGTGTTGTGCATTTTTTGGGCGCTTGAATGAACTTTTTTATATTCATTTTCTTTTAGGCTAGTTTTAAAGTTTAGGTAAGAGCCATACCCAAACTGATAAGCAGGATAGCTTAGGGATATTAGTAGGGAAAGTATGATTATGCTACTTATAATTCCAGAAGGTCTTTTGAAAAAAGTAGGGGGTCTTTTAAATATGCTGAGATTTAAATGATCATTTTGATTTTCTTGATATATTTGTGCTGTTAGTATCATAAGTATATGCATCTGATCTAGATAAAATTCTTTTGTATTTTCAGCTATATTAAAATTAAACCTTTTAGTTTCTATGCCAAGATAATTTTGAGAATACTCAATCATTCCGCTTATATCGCCAATTGTTGAGCCTAGATAGATATTGTTTATATTTTCAATCTGGCAACTTCCCTTAAAAAAGATTACAATATCATTGATGTGTAAAAATATATCTCCAAATAGCTCCATGAGATTTTGCTTCCAAGCAATATCTAAAGTGTTTAAACCCTCGTTTGTTAGCATTGTAAAAAAAGTATCATCATCTATTTTTTGCCCAAGCAATTTGCAAAATTTTTCCTTTATTTGAAGCAAAGAATAGTTTAGGGATTTTGAATATAAATATTTTCCATTTCTATAAGCAACAAAAAAGGCATCATGTTTTTGAAAATATATAAAACAATCGACGCCATTTGATTGGAGCATTTTTTTTTCGTATAGGGCAGATATTAAAAAGGGAGCTGCTGCTATATGGTCTATATATTTTGTTTTAGAACTTATCTTTTGAAAGTTGTTTTTGATAAGATTCACATCAAGGGCAAAAACATTAAAAAGTTTATTTTCCACATTTTTTGTATCTATTTGCGAGTGGATTATCTTATATTCGATAGCAGGATCTAGCTCCAAACTCCCATAAGCTTCAAGCTCAATAGCATGATCTAAATCCTCCTTGCCGACTTCTTTGCTAAGCTCTACTACTCCGGATATGATATGTTTTGTATCAATAAATGTTATATAAAATTCTTTTTTAGTATTTGCTTTTGTAAGATCTTTTGGGTGTATTTTGTTTTTGTTGTATATATAAGATTTTAAGGAAATAGGATCAATGGAGACTATCTGCAAGGATTTGATATTTTTCTTGTCTTTATCCATCTTTTTTCCTATATTTGTTGTGTTTAAATTATATCAAAAATGAAACCTTGATCAAATAAAATAACCTATTTCGCCGAGCTTTTTCTTATTTTTACTCCAATTTTCCTTTATGCTCACATGCAATTTTAGAAAAACCTTAGTTTTTGAGAGATCTTCCATCAAAATTCTTGCGTCCTTGCCTATGCGTTTTAAAGTTGATGCATTTTTTCCTAGTATGATCGCTTTTTGCGTACCTTTTTCTACCACTATGGTTGCAAAAATCTTGATAAGCTTTTCCCCTTCTTCCACACTATTTATGATAGCATCTGCAAAATATGGGATCTCTTCACTTGTATTTTTGAAAATGGCCTCTCTTATATATTCTTTGTAAATATCTCTCATGTTTTGGGTAGTTAGGATCTGGGGATCGTATAAATACGGATGATTTGGTAAATATTTTATAATCTCATCACATAAAAAATCCACATCCCCCTTGCCTTTTATGCTTAGGGGCAAGAGGGCTTTAAATTTATCTTGGTATTTTTGATATAGTTTGATTTTTTTAAGCAAATCTTCATTTGAAATGGTATCGGCTTTGGTTAAAATAAGCAAATGGGGTATCTTATCGCTTTTTAGATCTAAAAATTTTTCATATTCTCCCAAGCCATCGCTAGCGGGGGCCAAAAATATAACTAAATCACAATCTCCCATTGCCTTTAAGGCTTCCTTTAGCATAAATTGGTTCAAAAGCCTCTCGGTCTCGTGAATGCCGGGTGTATCTATGAAAATGAGTTGATGATTTTTATGCATGTGAATGCAAAGGGAGCGTTTTCTAGTGGCATTGGCTTTTTTGGAAACCATAGTAAGTTTTTCGCCCAAAATTTTATTTATGAGCGAACTTTTACCAGCATTTGGGCGTCCAACTACGGCTATGAAACCTGATTTTACTTGGTTTGGTGTTGCCACTAAAGTATATACCTCGCAGTCTCATCATCTTCTACCACATCATCTAACTTTTCGTGGACTAAATCTTTGGTAACCCTTATATCCTCACCCTTGTGTAAGTCCGCTTCATAACTTATATCTTCAAGGATTTTTTCAAGCACCGTATGAAGCCTCCTTGCGCCTATATCTTCCATTTTTTCATTTGCTTTTTGACTGATTTTTGCTATGGTTTTTATGGCTTCATCTTCAAAGATTAAATTCACCTCTTCAGTTTTCATCAAAGCTTCATATTGCCTTAAAAGGGAATGTTTTGGCTGGGTTAAAATCTTATATAAAACACTCTCATCCAAGCTTTCAAGCTCAACCCTTAAAGGAAATCTGCCTTGAAGTTCTGGGATTAGATCTGAAGGTTTGCTTAGGTGGAAAGCTCCTGCAGCTATAAAAAGGATGTGGTCGGTTTTTATGGTTCCGTATTTTGTTTGTACGGCTGAGCCTTCAACAATTGGTAGCAAATCCCTTTGAACCCCTTCTTTGCTTGGGTCTTGGCGGGATTGGGACTTGGATGAAACGGCTATTTTATCTATCTCATCTATGAAGATAATCCCTCCATTTTCGCATCTTTGTTTTGCGTCGCTTTTTACTGCCTCCATGTCTAAGAGTTGCTCGCTTGCCTCTGCTCTTAGGGCATTTTTGGCATCTTTTACCTTCATTTCTTTTTTTACTGGCTTATTGTATCCGCCTAAAATTTGCATGAAACCCTCTTGGGCTTTGATGATCTCTGGGGGCATATTTGGATTATCTAAATCTTGAGTAGAGCTTTGCTTTATCTGAACTTCTATTTTAAGTTCATCCAAATCCCCGTTTTTAAGCCGATCTAACATCTTTTTAAAGCTTCTTTTATATTCTTCTTGTTTTTCGCCACTTGCACCCTTTGGGATGGGTGGTAAAAGCTTTTCTATGATCTGTTTTTCAACCCTCTCATCGATGGCATCTTTATTTTGTTCCCTGTGTTCTTCTTTGATCAGATTTATAGATGCTTGCATAAGATCTCTAACCATACTTTCCACATCGCGACCAACAAAACCAACTTCTGTATATTTGCTTGCCTCAACTTTTACAAAGGGCAAACTCATCATTTTTACCAGTCGCCTTGCAATTTCGGTTTTTCCAACTCCAGTTGAGCCTATCATGAGAATGTTTTTTGGCATGATTTCTTCTTGGATTTCTTGGGGCAGTTTCATTCTTCTTGCTCTGTTTCTTAATGCAATTGCTATGGCTTTTTTTGCTTCAAATTGCCCTATGATATATTCATCAAGGTATTTTACTATCTCTTTTGGCGTCATTTAATCCTCTATCGTGTAAGTTTTTATGTTTTGGTTTGTGTATATGCAAAGCTCTCCTGCAATTTTTAGGCTTTCCTTTGCTAATTCTTCTTCATCTAAATTGCTATGTTTTCTTAGTGCACGTGCGGCTGAAATGGCATAATTTCCTCCACTTCCAATAGCTGCTATCTCCCCATCTTCAGGTTCAACCACATCGCCTGTTCCGCTTAAAATGAAGATATTTTTTCTATCCAAAACTATCATCATAGCTTCAAGGCGTCTTAGGTATTTATCCTTTCGCCAGGCTTTTGAAAATTCTATGGCTGATTTTAGCAAGTCGCCTTTTTTTTCTTCAAGCATTCCTTCGAACATATCAAAAAGATTAAAAGCATCCGCTGTGCTTCCTGCAAAACCCGCTAGTATCTTGCCGCCATAAAGTTTTCTTATCTTTGTGGCATTTCCCTTTAGAATGGTGTTGCCAAAGGTAACTTGCCCATCTCCGCAAATAACAGACTTTTTATCCCCTTTAAAGCCTAAAATGGTAGTTGCATCAAACATTATTATTCACCTATGATTTCCACTTTAAGTAAGGCGTGTATTCCATGTCCTAGCTTTATGGATATTTCATAGCCTCCAGTGGCTTTTATGGGTTTATCGATCTCTATGGTTTTTTTATCGATTTGCAGTTTTTGCTGATCTTTTAGATCATTTGCGATTTCTTCTTTGGTTACAGCTCCAAATAAACTTCCATTTGCACCTAGTTTTCTTTTGATTTTAAGATTTATTTTTTCTATTTTTGCTTTCAAACTTTCAAGCTCTTTTATTTCATCTTGTCTTTTTTCCTCAGCCCTTTTAAGCTGTGCATTATGCTTTCTTAAAACCTCTGTTGTTGCTTGTTGTGCGAAGCCATTTTTGATAAGAAAATTTCTTCCATATCCGTCTTTGACTTCTTTGATTTCTCCTGCTTTTCCTAAACTTTTTACATCTTTTACAAGTAATACTTTCATTTTTTATCCTTTTTTATTTTTTAAGAGTCCCCATAGAACTTTTTATTTTTGCCACTTATGATAAACCTAAGGGCATTTAATTTTATAAAGCCTTCCGCATCCTTTTGGTTATAAACATCATCTTTTTCAAAGGTGCAAAACTCTGCATTGAAGAGATTGTTTTTCTTTGAACTTCTGCCTATAACCATCACATTTCCCTTATAAAGCTTTAGCTTAACCTTGCCATTTACATTCTCTTGGGATTTATCGATGGCAGCTTGAAGCATTTCTCTCTCTGGTGCAAACCAAAATCCATTGTAGATCATGCTTGCATATTTTGGCATTAGCTCATCCTTTAGATGCGCTGCTTCCCTATCAAGGCAAATACTTTCAATGGCCCTGTGTGCTTTTAGCATGATGGTTCCCCCTGGAGTTTCATAACAGCCTCTGCTTTTCATACCAACAAAGCGGTTTTCCACTATATCAATGCGTCCTATGCCGTGTTTGCAACCTAGTTCATTTAAGCGTGTTAGCATTTTAGCTGGACTTAATTCTTCGCCATCAATTGCTACGGGATCACCTTTTTTATAGGTAAGTTCTATAATTTCAGCCTTATTTGGAGCATTTTCAGGACTTACACTCCATCTCCACATATCCTCTTCAGGCTCGGCGTTTGGATCTTCAAGCACTAAGCCCTCATAGGAAATATGAAGCAAGTTTGCGTCCATGGAATAGGGCGATTTATTTGGTTTTGATTCTATTTTTATGCCATGTTCTTTTGCATAATTTAACAATTTCTCGCGGGAATTTAGATTCCATTCCCTCCAAGGGGCTATTATGGTTAGATCTGAATTTATACCCAAATATCCAAGTTCAAACCTAACCTGATCGTTTCCTTTTCCGGTTGCCCCATGACTGACCGCATCGGCACTGGTTAGTTTTGCAATCTCAGCTTGTCTTTTTGCTATCAAAGGTCTTGCGATTGAAGTTCCAAGAAGGTATTCGCCCTCATAAATGGCATTTGCCCTAAACATTGGAAAAACATAGTCTTTTACAAATTCTTCTTTTAGATCCTCTATAAAAATATTTTCAGGCTTTATCCCAAGCTCCAATGCTTTTTTGCGTGCAGGTTCTAGCTCTTCTCCTTGCCCAATGTCAGCAGTGAAAGTAACAACTTCGCAGTTAAATTCATCCTGGAGCCATTTTAAAATTATACTTGTATCAAGTCCGCCAGAATAGGCTAAAACAACCTTTTTTATATCTTTTTTCATTTTTTTAACCTTGCAAATTTTATTAAGTTAGTCATTATAGCCAAAGTAGCGTAAAAAATAACTAAAAAGTATGAAATAAGATTAATTATCAAAAAAATTAATTAAGCTATGAATTAGGTTGGCATCTAAGTTTGGGTTTTAAATTTGTTCATAATTGGTATCCGTTTTCGGCACTGATTAAATTCCTACTTAGTCAGTGTCAATGATGATAGTTATTATTGTTTAAGCTAAAGTAATATAAAATTATATCAGTAAACAAATGAGTAAAAACATGAATTTATCCGATACAAAGACTGGTTTAACATGCAAAATCGTAAGACTTCATGCAAAAGACAAGATCTTGCAAAAATTGCTAGATATGGGCTTTACTAAAAATTCAATAATTACTATTTTAAGGGAAGCACCCTTGTATGATCCTATGGAACTTAATATAAAAGGTTACAATATAGCCCTTAGAAAAAGTGAAGCAGCTCTCATAGAAGTTGAACCCTTATGATAAAAGTTCTTCTAGCTGGTCAGCCAAATTGTGGTAAATCAACTATTTTTAATATGATAAGTGGCATTAGGCAACATATTGCAAATTATCCTGGTGTTACAGTCGATAAAAAATCTGGATTTTTTTCCTATGATGGAGAAGATATAGAGCTTATAGATTTGCCTGGAATTTATTCTTTTAGTTCTTTCTCTTTGGAAGAAAGGGTTGCAAAAGAAGCCATCTTAAATGAAGATCCAGATCTTATCATAAATGTAGTAGATGCTTCAAATCTTAAAAGAAATCTCTACCTTAGTTTTCAGCTTTTAGAAATCGGCAAACCCGTGATAATAGTATTTAATATGATGGATGTGGCAAAAAGAAGGGGTATTCAAATAGATACAAAATCCATTTCTAAAAACCTAGCTTGCCCCATTATAGAAGCTAATGGTTCAAAGGGTGAGGGTAAGGAAGAAATTTTAAAAACCATAGTAAGTTTAGCAAAAAATAAAAAATTATATACAAAATTCAAAATAAATTACGAAGAATTAGAACCTTTTGTAAAAATATTACAAGATAGATTAGCAAACCAAAGGATAAATTCCAGATGGCTTTGTATTAAGGCTTTAGAGAAGGACGAATTTGCCTTTAAAATTTTGGGCAAATATATACCAAATATAAAAGAAATTTCCCTTAAACTTAGAGACAAATTTACCAAAAAAACTAACCAAAATATTGAAAGCTTTTTGGCAACTTTTAGGTATGACAATAGCGAATTTATTTATGGAAAATATGTTAAAGAAAAGAAAAGCAACAAAAATACCCTAAGCGAAAAGATTGATAATATTGTTCTAAATAGATGGTTAGCCTTTCCCTTTTTATTTTTGATTATATTTTTAGTGTATGAGCTTTCCATCGTTTTTGGCTATAAATTAACCGATTATACATGGCCTATTCTTGCTGGTTTTAAAAATTTTGCTATATCTATTTTACCTAGTCCAGATCTAACAAAGATTCCAATTTTGACAGATTTTGGCATATGGTTAGTAAATAGTGCAAATGCCCTACTAAATTATATCCCCATTTTTTTCATACTTTTTGCCCTGATTGCCATCATGGAAGATGTGGGATATATGCCTAGAATTGCCTTTATACTAGATAGGATTTTTAGAAAATTTGGACTCCATGGGCAATCAACCTTACCCTTAGTCTTAGGTGGTGCCTTTGTGGGCGGATGTGCAGTTCCTGGGGTTATGAGTACAAAGGGTATAGCTGATGATAGGGCTAGGATGGCTACGATCTTAAGTGTGCCACTTATGAATTGCCTTGCTAAAGTGCCATTTTATACCCTTTTGCTAGGAGCTTTTTTTAAAGATAATATATCTATTATGATGTTTTATATCTCAACCATTACCATCTTTACTGCTTTGATTATGGCTAAACTTATGACTTTTAGCATATTAAAAACAAGACAAAGTGCCCCCTTTGTTATGGAACTGCCACCTTATCATTTGCCAACCTTTAAGGGTATAATTTTGCGTGCTTTTGAGAGGGTTTGGCTTTATATCAAAAAGGTTGTAACCATAGTATTGGCTGTGGCAGTTATACTTTTTGTTTTATTGCAGTTTCCAGGTATTTCTGACAAAAGACAAGCATATTATGAGATGCAGAGTAAAAAAGCTCTTATGAATTTTGATAGAAAAGTCAATAAAAGTGATTTTTACAGGCTTTTTGATACTAGAGAAGAGGTTTCAAAGCTGTTAAATTATTATGATGCCTACAAATCCAAAAAAATGATGGCAAGTTCAAAGAATGATGGCAAAAGTATAGATGCGGAGTTTAAAAAAGAAAATGCTATTTTTTACAAGATAGTAAAGGGAAAAGATAAGGATCTAAGATCTATAAATAGGGCTCTAAGGAGTTTATCAAAAGATAGAAATAAGATTTTACGAAATATCAAAAAAGAGAAGGTGGAAAATTCTATTTTAGGAATGATTGGAAGGAGTATAGAGCCCATAAGTAAGTATGCTGGATTTGATTGGAGAATAAATGTGGCATTTCTTAGTTCCTTTGTTGCCCGTGAGTCTGCTGTTGCTACACTTGGAAGCCTATATGAAAACAATAAAGCCAATAAGCAAAGGGCAGAAGAAGCTTTGTTGAAAAATAGTGGTTATATTCCTTTGCATGCGACGGCAATTATTATATTTATGCTTTTAACCCCACCATGCATTGCTACTATGATAGTTATAAAAATACAAACAAATAGCTATATTTGGATGCTTTTTGCAACCTTGTTTCCCATGGCATTAGGCTTAGTTTTAGCTTCATTTGTTTTTACTCTGGGTAACAATCTTGGCTGGAGTGGATTGGAGGCTATGAGTTATTATTATTTTACCACTTTATTTGCTACAATTACAATAGGACTTTTTCCAAGTGGCAATATAAATTGGTCTGGTGGATTGATAAAAATAAAACCCAATTAAAGGAGAATACATGAAAAAATTAGTTGTTGCATCACTTTTTGTTGCTAGTTCGCTTTTTGCGCATACCATTTTAATGAGTTGCTTTGAAAATGGCGATGGAACTGTTACTTGCGAGGGCGGTTTTAGCGATGGAAGTGGTGCTAGTGGAGTTAAAATTCAGGTTTTAAAAGATGGAAAAGTGCTTATTGAAGCAAAAATGAATGAAGATTCAGAATACACTTTTAAAAAACCCAAAGGTGATTATAAGGTATTGTTGAAATCTGGTGTGGGACATGAGGCCACCATACCAAGCAAAGAAATTACCGAATAATTAAAAATGGGGGGATATATAAAAGGAGTATGGATGGATTATTTTATATTGGCTGTGGCTACGATTATAGCTTGTGCTTATCTTTATTTTGCATTATTTAAAACAAAGGTTTGTGGTTGTAAAAATTGCCCTGGTGCAAAAAATAATCCAAATACATCCATATAGTAAATCGTTTAAAATTTCAGTAATTTTTAACTGGATTTTAATTAAAATATTGAAATTAAATATCATAAAAAGGATTTGAAAATGAAAAAACTTTTAGTTATTTTCTTAGGTTTACTGGTGTCTTCTAGTTTTCTAAATGCCCAAGGAGGTTCAAAGTTTCTTATCCATGAGTTAGTACTTTTACCCCATCCTGGGAAAGTTTTAAAGCAACATGCAAAGGAGATTGGTGTAACTAAGCAAGAAATGCAGAGGATAAAAAAAGAAGTAAAGGCAGTTTATCCACCTATCTTTCAAGGTAAAACAAGGGAAGCTTTTAAGTTAGAGAAAAAGCTTAAAAGAATGGTTTTAAAGGGTAAAACCAAAGCCGATGTAAAAGATCTACTTGACAAAATAGCAAAACTTAAAAGAGAAGCCATAGATAGTAGAATAGATGCTCTTAATAAATTTAGAGAGATTGTAGGGGAGGAAAAGTGGAAAAAAATCATAAATTTTAAAAAATAATTTTTTGTGATTTTCTGCAGTAAGTCGCTTTGACAGCGACTTACTATGTTTTTGTAAAATTTGGTTTAAACCTCTTTTTTATGAGCTATTTTTCAGATATAAAAGGAAGAAAATGTCAGTTTTATTAGAATTTTCAATGTTTCCAATCGATGGTGAAGAGAGTAAAAGTGAGTATGTTGGTCGGATTATTGATATGGTTGATAAAAGTGGTTTGAAGTATCAATTGACGCCTATGGGTACGATAATTGAAAGTGACGATATAGGTGAGGCTTTGAAAATTGTCCAAAGGGCTTATGGGGTTTTAGAGCAAGATTGTAACCGGGTTTATAGTAGTATAAAACTTGATATTAGGAAGGGTAAAACAAATGCTTTACGTTCAAAAATCAAATCTGTTGAAAAGCTTGTTGGACGGAAAGTTAAGGTCTAGTTTGTGGGGTTAAGTCCTTTCTTGTCTAATTTATAGATCTTGTGGGTGACTTGTTTTATAAAATTTTTATCGTGGGAAACTATGATGAAACTTTTATCTATGTTATTTAGGATGTTTTTTAGTTTTTTTTGCATTTTTTGATCTAGGTCATTGGTGGGTTCGTCTAAAAGCATTATTTTTGGCTCATACACTAAAACTCCCGCTAAAGCGACTAACTTTTTTTCTCCCCCTGAGAGATTGTAAACTATTTTATCCTTTAGGTGGGAAATATTAAGCTCATCCATTATCCAATTTGCTTTAATTGTAGCTTCTTTTTTATCAATCCCCCTAGCCAATAAGGAAAAGGCAATGTCATCTTGTACATTGGGGGATAAAAATTGTTCGTCGGAATTTTGACAAAGATAGCCTATTAGATGCCTATATTTTTCATATTCCTTTGGATTTTGGATCTTGTTGTGAAAAAGCTCCAAACTTCCAATGATGGGATAGTGAAGTCCTGCTATGGTTTCAAGTAGGGTTGTTTTTCCGCTTCCATTTGTACCTATAATGCCTATTTTTTCCTTGTGGGAAATGTTTAGATTTATATTTTCATGTAAGATTTTATCGTCTCTTTTTATGGTAAGATTTTTTAAGCCCACAGAACAGCTCATAGGATAACTCCTTTTTTAATTATAAGTGAAGATAATGTAATCAAGATCAAAATAAGCTCATACTTATTTATTTTTTCGGGTTTTTTTAGGGTGTAAATTTCACCTTTAAATCCCCTGCTAATTAGGATATTGTGAAGATTATTTGCCCTATAAAAGGCTCTGATAAATAAAAGTCCAACAAAATTTGCATAGGTTTTATAGCTTAGTAAATTTACTTTAGGCTTAAAGCCTCTTAGGATAAGATTTTTTTTGAAATTTTTTAGATCTTGGGATAAAATATGGATAAATTTACCATTAAAATAAAAAATACTAACTAAATTTGAGGGCAATTTCAATCTTTGAAGTCCATAAGCAATGTCAAAATAATTTGCATTATAAAAAAGCATTAGAGCAAAAAGTACTACCATATTGGAGCGCAAATATATCAAAATTGCCAAGCGGGGATTTGAAAAATAAACACTAATAGCGACAAGTAAAATAAAAAAATTTAATAATGCTAATTTTTTAAAAATACCCAAAATATTCTTTCTATTTCGGTAAATTTCCAGCATTAAAGGCAAAAACATCATTACATATAAGTTACTGCTTAGCCCCAAATATAAGCTATAAAGGGTTAAAATTAGAATGCTTATGTGGGTATTTATTTTCATTTTTTCTTTAAAGCTTTTAGAAGTATAAAAAAGCCAAATATAAAAGCTAAAGATAATATAATCCTTATCCAAAAAGGTAAAGTGAAAGTTTTTTTATCCTCCAAATTTAAAGATAATTCCAGAGTGCTTTTATGTCCTAGGCTAGCATCTACAACAACTTTTATAGGATTTATTTTTAAAGGAATTTTAATATTTCCTTTTTGGTCAGTTTTGTAGCTAAAGGTTTTACCCCTATGTGTATCCACTTTTACATCGCATTCTTTGCAGGGAGATTTTGAATTAAAATACGCCCTAACATGCAAAAATTCTCCATCTTTTTGGGCAAAAAGCTTTAGGCTGTGCGCATCTAAAAAACTAAATGCGATAAATAAAAATAACAAAAATCTCATTTATTTCCTTAAATATCTTGGTGCAACTTTTTCTATGAAATTTAGCGCAAAAAGGCTTATGATTCCTTCAATTATCATAATTGGCAGATTTGAAACAAAAGCCAAAGATGAAACCGCATAAAATTCTTCTCCGTTTAAAACTAGGGTTAGAGAAAGCAAGGAGGCGCTAATTAAGATAGGAACCGAGCCAACTAAAAACCATTGGATATTTTTTTTGATCTTACCGCTTACATCTAGGGAAAATATCCAAAAAGCAATTATGGCAGGAAATGCCATAATAAAGGTATTTACCCCCAAAGTACTAAGTCCCCCATAGCCAAAAAGTAAGCCTTGTAAAAATAAAGCCACAAAGATGGCCAAAACCGCCCCATATCCCAAAAAAGCTCCCACAAGTCCTGTTAAGATAAGATGTACAGAGCTTATTCCTATGGGTATATGGATAAATGATCCTAGGAAAAAAACCGCACTTAAAACGGCGATTTTTGGTATATTTTGATTTTTTAGGTTTTTAAGGGAATAGATTAGCAAACCAGTGCTCAATACAGCGCCAGTTGCCAAAATTTCCCCTTGTAAAACCCCCTCACTTATATGCATCTACTTTTTCCATTCATCGGCCCTTACCCATAAAACTGCGCCAAGTTCCACTGGGTATTTTTTATCTCCATGCTTTAATTTAAGATCATCTTCTATCAAAGCTGCAAATCCCCACCATCCAGATTGGGGCATAGTGAAGCTAAAAATACCATTTTCATCGGTTTTTACAACCTGGGTTACATGGGTATCGCTTGGGGCTTTGAAGCCTTTATCATTATAAAATTCCACTTCAACCTCGCAGTTTTTGACGATTTTGCCTTTATATAAAACCTTTCCTTGAAAAAGATTTCCCCTATAAAGTCCAAAGGGGCGAGTTAATGGGATAATCTCAGCCTTTAAACCAATAGCCTTATCCCAACCATCTCCAGCACCATAGCCTTCAACAAAACTTTTGGTTAAATGTTTTATAAATTTCCCCTCAGCGGGTTCAAAGTAGGGTTTTGGCTCAACAAAAAACTGAAAAACAGCAGGCTTTTCTATCTTAAAATCACTAACCCAAGTTTCCTTTTCTTTTTTTAGATCTTGAGTTATCTTTTTAAGTTTTCCCTCGCTAAAAACCCCTGCATTTATGGGTTTTTCCATCTTCATATAACTTTGCTCAAACGGATGCATAAAGGCATAAGTTATTTTTATATTTGAATCTTTTTGTTCTTCAACAATATTTGATGAGGGCATAGTAAGCCCAAAGTGGGCATAGGCACAGAGGCTACCTAAAAGTAAAGGTGCAATGATCTTTTGCATTACGTTCTCCTTAATATGTTTGTAAAGAATATTTGTTATTATACAAAAAATATCTTAAAATAAGTATAATTGGCACTGACAAAATAACATAAAAATAAATAGCATTTTGAAAAAATGCTTACCTTACTAGTTATCTGTTTTCCGTAATCTGTAATCCGTTTTCGGTACTGATTAAATTCCTATTTAGTCAGTACCTTATAATTTTATTAAGATAAATTAAGATATAATTTTCTCTATGTTATATAAATTAGCTAAAAATATATTTAAAATCATTTTACTTATTGGTGTTTGTTTAGATGCTAGTGAAATTAGCTTTATGGATGCTTGGAATAGGGTGGTTGAGCATTCTTATGCCCTTAAAGCAAAGAGGGAAAATCTAAATTCAGCCAAGTTTAAACAAATTGCCATGAGGGATTTGTATTGGCCAGATGTTAGTTTGTCGGCTATTTATACCCATCTTGATGAGCCCATAAGCTCTGGTTTATCAGACTTAGGGGTAGATGGAAAAAGTTTAGAACCCATAGTTAAAGGGGTAGCAAAAATCTCTTCTGATGCGGCTTATGCCGAGGCAATAAAAGGTGGAAAAAATCAAGCCCAAGCATCCATGATAGCTTCTAAAACTTTTCAAGGGGTGGCAAATTCGTTTATAAATATGCAAAACTCATCCATAAAATTACTAAAACAAGATACATTTTTAAGCTCCATAAAGGCTATATGGCCCATATTTACGGGTGGACGCATAGAAGCTGCCCAAATAGTTGCTAGTGGAGAGGTTGAGGAAGCTTATGCGATCTTGCAAATGGCAAAACAAGCCCAGTTTGAGGATTTGGCACGTATTTATTTTAGTACAGCTTTAGCAAAAGAGGTTGCAAAAACAAAAAAAGAAGTGGCAAATTCTTTGAAAAAACATTATGAACATTCGCAAAAATTGTATTCCCATGGTCAAATACCCAAGGTCGAAACCCTCCTTGCAAAGGCAAGTTACGATAAGGCAGCAGTTGATGCAAAAAAAGCACAAAGTGATTATGAGATAGCCCAAATAGCACTTAGCAATCTTTTGCACACAAAAGGAGTGGCAAAAACCAAAACAAATCTTTTTATAAATGAAAATTTGCCAAATCTAGATTCATTTTTACAAAAAACCCTATCTTCTTATCCTGGACTTGAGCTTTTAAGAGCCAAAAAAACCCAAACCCAAGGGCTTATAAAGGCAAATAAGGGGCTTTATTATCCAGAAGTCTTTTTATTTGGGAATTATAATCTTTACCATAATGATTCCTTACTCTTAAAAAATTCCCCAGATTGGTTAGTGGGTGTTGGGGTAAATATACCTCTTATTAGCTCAAAAGGTCGCTCTGGAAAGTTAGATATGGCCTATAGTAAGTCTTTGCAAATCTCCCACATGCAAGAAGATGCAAGGCGAAATTTATCGGTTTTGGTTAAAAAAACATATAAGCAAACCAAACAAGCTTTAGAGGAGTTTGAGGGACTTAATTCGAGCGTGGAGTTAGGTCATGAGAATGTAAGACTTAGGAAAAAATCCTTCATGCAAGGTATGGCAACTTCTTTGGATGTGATTGATGCCCAACTTTTCTTGCAAGGAGTTCAAACTCAAAGGCTAGTAGCATCTTATCAGTATATTTTATCTTATCTATCCAAACTTGTTGA
>PDWI01001708.1_pt1 | contig 34943 bp, 37 predicted proteins | sample 1430891 | NCBI WGS metagenome assembly PDWI01 (sample SAMN01162508, study PRJNA174530) | Oral metagenome, whole genome shotgun sequencing project. | biome: Marine environment; feature: Marine mammal; material: Swab sample of the gingival sulcus; isolation source: swab sample of gingival sulcus... | reverse complement strand
ACATTTAAACACAAATTAATCGACCGCTTTGGCGAGATGCCAAAAGAGGTTACGGAACTGTTGCAGATTGTTCCGCTCCGCCAAGTGGCAATTAAACTCGGCATCGAGAAATTGGTATTAAAAAGCAATGTATTGATGGTTTATTTGGTATCTGACCAAGAATCGCTTTACTATCAATCGCCACAATTCCATTTTATGATGCAACAAATTCAAGGCAAAAACAATTGCAAAATCCAAGAGAAAAATAATAAACTGATGCTTGTGTTTAAAGATGTTAAAAATGTAGATAAAGCCTATAAATTATTAGTTGGATTTGTGTTAGAAACATAAATAGATAGTATGAATAAAAATATATTATATTTATTTATATGTTTTTTTGTATTTAGTTGTAAATATGATAAATATGAAGAAATATTAAATGATTTCAGCATAAATAGTTTTTATGTTTGTTTAAATATTCAATATGATACATTAATTATACCGATTGTAATACAAAATAGTGAATTATATTCTATATTATGTGATTTTGAAAATATAACAGAGAATGATTATATAAATAAAATAGATAAAGTTTTAAGTAAAAAAATTAACTATAAAATAGATAATTATAAAGAGTTTTTAGTTTTAAACAAATATGAAGTTTTTTTAACTAAAAAATTAATATCTAAAAATAAGTTAATAGAAACATTTTTTAATGAAAATGGTGTATTAAAAACTACTTTAACTTATCATATCATTATTTGTACTAACTTCGTGCAAATATCAAGATATAGAATTTAAAGGAATAAATGCGGTTACTTTTACTAAAACAGAAACTGATAATATAGTAAATTTAGATGTAAGGCTTTATAATCCAAATAATTATACTATTACTATAAAGTCGGCAGATTTAGATTTACTTATAAAGGACGTGAGGGTAGGAACACTTAAAAGCATCGAAAAAATAAAAATAAATAAACGAGGAGAGTTTAACGCTAAATGCCACTTTGCTATCGACAAAAAAGCAATGTTTACCCTTGGTTTTGCATTACTCAAAACTCTAACAAACAAAAAAGTAGAGATAAATGTAAAAGGCAATGTATCAGCAAAATATCTTTTTGTAAACAAGAATTTTAAAATCAATCATAAAGAAATTATTGATAAATGGTGGTAAGGAGGTATAAATGAATTTAGTATTTGACATAGGTAACACACAATATAAAGTAAGTATCTTTGATAATAAAGGTAATATATTACAACATTTTTATTATAAAGAACTATCGGAACAAACTATCAATCAGTTAATAAAAGAATATAATATTTCCGATGTAATATTTTCAGATACACGAGGCGAGGATATAAGTAAAATACAAAGTTGGTTTCCTAAACAAATAAAATCAGTAATATTAACTCATCAAACACCATTACCTATCAGTATTAATTACCAAACTCCAAATACATTAGGTAAAGACCGTATTGCCGCAGCAGTTGGTGCATATAAATTATTCCCTTCGCAAAATAATTTAATAATTGATATAGGTACAGCAATTACTATTGATTTTTTATCTGCAACAAATACCTTTGAAGGTGGAATAATATCCCCAGGACAAGAACTTCGATTTAGGGCTTTAAATGAATTTACAGGAAAACTTCCGTTAGTACAACCAACTGATGAACAGAAGATTATAGGTAAAAATACAACCGAAGCTATACAACAAGGAGTACAAAATGGAATTATTTTTGAAATAAATGAGTATATTTGCCGCTATAAGCAAAAATATGACAATATAAATGTAATAATTACAGGGGGATATTCATATTTATTTGAAAAAAAGATAAATTATCCCATATTTGCAGAATTGTTTTTAGTATCAATAGGCTTAAATACAATATTGAATTACATAAAAACACAAAAATAAATTAAAACATAATCACAATAGTGAATAAAATTTTAAAATTAATATTACCATTAAGTATGGTTTTAAGCGTGTCGTTACTTAGTAATGCACAAACAGGTTCTCCGTATTCAAATATGGGTATAGGCGATATTAAACACAATGCTTTTAGCCAGTCAAAAGCTATGGGTGGCGTAGGTATAGGTTTACGTACAAATGCACATATAAATATTAATAACCCTGCAACATATAGTTTACTTGATAGCAATAGAGTAATATACGAGGTTGGTGTACGTGGCGAATTAAATCAGTTAAAATCAGGTGGAGTAAAGGAATTACATAAAAATGGCGGTATCGACTATTTTGCAATTGCCTTTAAAACAATGGACAGATGGGGTATGAGTATGGGGTTAATACAATCTTCAGATGTTAATTATCTTATAAACATAGAACACACAAATCCTTATAGCGGACGTATAAATAACGCTTATTATGGCGAAGGTGGTATTTATAGCGTATATTGGGGTAATGCTTTTGAAATAATAAAGAATAAATTATCGGTAGGGTTGAACTTATCTTATAACTTTGGTTCTATTAAAAAGATAAAAAACACGATATTTTTAGAAGATTCTTATGCTTATAATTCTAAATTTTATGAGCAAAATAACTTTTACGGATTTACAATTAATACAGGTGTTCAATATACTTTTGATTTAGGCAAACATAAAACAACAACCATAGGTTTAACCTATGCAAATAAAATGAAGCTGAATACAAAAGTAAATATATTAGGAGGAACACTAACTAATAATGAAAGTAGTCAGGAAAATATTAAGCAAATAGTACAAGGCGAACTACGTGATACAATTTGTAATATAATCGACCAAGAAGATAAATTTGATTTACCACAAAAAATAGGTATAGGTATAACTTATCAGGATAAAAATAAATTTATAGTAGGAGCAGATTTTATTTATAGTGATTGGAGTACAATAAAGTCGGTTAATAAGTTTAATAACCAAATGGCAGTACGAATAGGTGCTGAATTTATACCTAATTATAATAGTATAAACAATTATTTTAAAAGAGTTAATTATCGAGTAGGGGCGTACGCTCGGCAGTCGTACTTAACCATAAATAATAATAACATAAATGATTATGGTATGACTTTTGGATTAGGATTACCATTAAAAGGTTCATCAATAAACATAGGATTTGAATTTGGTGAACGTTCAAGTACCGATAAAAATATATTAAAAGAACGATACGGAATATTAACATTAAACTTGTCATTAATGGATATTTGGTTCTTAAAACGTAAATATCGTTAAAATAAAAAAAGTAAATAAATTTAGAAACTAATAAATATTACAGATATGAAATTGAAATTTTTAACACGGATAAGTATTATTTTATTATTAACTACATTAGCAGTAGTAGAAGTAAACGCACAGGTAAAACCACATGAAGACCCTAAGTACGGTAAGGATAGTGTAACACGTATGGAGTGTATTAAAAACATATCGTTATACTCAGAGTTTTACAAGCAAAAAAATTATAAAGATGCTTTAACAGGTTGGAAAGAAGTATTTAATAACTGTCCAAAAGCAAGTAAAAATACTTACTTACGCGGAGCAAATATTTACAAGCATCTTATAGCAAAAGAAAAAGATAAGGCTAAAAAAGAGGAGTTAGTAAATGAATTACTAAAAGTTTATGACCAAAGAATACAATATTTTGGACAAAAAGGTATAGTATTAGGTTATAAAGGAGTTGATTTATATACCTATAAAGGAGAGCCATCGGCACTTGAGGCTTACGAGATTTTAAAACAATCATGTGAGTTAGGTAAAGGAAAAGTAGCATCGGCTGTAGCCTCAACTTTTATGCAAACAGCAGTAGTATTATATAAAGCAGAAAATATTGAAGGCGACAAAGTAATTGAAGCCTATACTTTAGCATCAGAAACTCTTGATGCTGCTGAAAAATATAATACCAAAAAATTACAAGGTAAATATGCTAAATCAGCTCAAAAGAAATTAGATAATATTAAAGTAGCAAAAAATAATATTGATGCTTTATTCTCAGAAAGTGGAGCCGCTAATTGCGATGCTTTAGATGAAATTTTTGCACCAAAGTACGAAGCAAATAAAGATAATATCGATTGGCTTAAAAAAGCAACATCAATATTAAATAAATATGATTGTACTAAAAAAGAGGTATTTGCAAAAGCGTCAGAGCAACTTTATAAGTTAGAGCCTTCGGCAGAATCAGCACATAACTTAGCTCGTTTATTTCTTAAAAGGAATGATTATAACAAAGCTGATAAATATTACGAGGAAGCTACAAAATTACAAGAAGATAAGGAAGTAAATGCTTTATATTATTATGAGTGGTCAACATTGGCTATGGGTCAGAATAAATACTCAAAGGTTCGTACTTTATCAAATAAAGCATTAGAGTTAAATCCTAAAGATGGTCGTCCATACTTAATGATAGGTAAAGCTTATGCATCGTCTAAGGGTATAGGAAAAGAGGCTGTAGAGCATAGGTCGGTTTATTGGGTTGCTGTAGATAAATTTGTGAAAGCAAAAACTGTTGATGCATCGCTTACCGAACAAGCTAATCAATTAATTAATACTTATAAAAAGTATTATCCTAACTTAGAGGAATGGTTTATGGCTGTTGGTACAAAAGCTGGCGATAAGTATGTTGTTGGCGGTTGGATTAACGAAACAACAAGAGTACGCTTCTAAAAAAATAGAATGATAAATTTTAGCAAAATACTTAAACTGATAATTAAAACCTCTTTTATTTTAGAGGTTTTAATTTTATTAGCCAGTTGCAAAAACGATATTAAAAAGGTACAGGAGTTTAAGGCTAAGCAAGATTCGGCAATAGTATCAGCTAAAAATATAAAACTACACTATACCATAAACGGTAAACTACAAACCATTATGACAGCCCCTATACTTAACCGATATGTTAAATATGAGGGTAAAACATACTCCGAATTTCCTGAAGGCGTACACATAACTTTTTTTGATAAATTTGGCAAAGAATCATCGTATATTAAGGCAAATTACTCAATATATTACGAAGATGATGGAATATGGGAAGCACAATACGATGTAGTTGCAGTAAACGAAAAAGGCGAAAGGCTAAATACCGAATATTTAATCTGGAAACAGAAGGAAGAAACAATATCATCGGATAGATATGTTACCATGACAACTACTGATGGCATAATTCACGGAAAAGGATTTGAGGCAAATCAAGATTTATCGGCATGGGAAATAAAGCAAGGAAGTGGAATTATTAATGTTAATGAGGAGGAAGCAAATGATAGAGAAACTAAAATTAATTCTTGAGTATATTTGGTTAATATTGGCTTTAGTCAGCTTGAGTATATTTTCTTACGAATGGTATGTGCATACGATACAACAGGCTTATCCTTTTATATTAATATCGGTAATAGCAACATTGTTTTTTATAATGCGACGTAAACGCAGAAAAAATTAAAGTTTTTAAACAAACTATAATTCAAGATTGTTTTATTAAAAACTAAAAAACAGACTATGTCTGAGATTATTATTGAGATATACACTTAGCATGATTAAGATTACATCTCAAATCTTAGCTTAGTTACAAATTTTAAACAGATGAAAGAGCAAATAAAAGTACAATGGGCAGGCAATATGTCGTTTGAAACAGAAGTAGATGGACATAAATTTACACTTGATGCACCAAAAGCCGTAGGTGGCGAAGATAAAGGACCACGTCCCAAGCCATTAATGCTAACAGCTTTAGCAGGCTGTACAGGTATCGATGTAGTATCAATATTAAAAAAGATGCGTGTTGAGGTTGAGGATTTTAATGTATATGTTGAGGGTAATTTAACCGAAGAACATCCAAAACAATTTGATAAAATGCACGTAATTTATGAATTTAAAGGTAAAGATTTACCATTAGATAAGTTACAAAAAGCTGTTAGCTTATCGGAAGAAAGATATTGCGGAGTAAGTGCAGTTTATAAGAAAGTTATGCCTATAACCTCAGAGGTAAGGATTATCAATGAGTAATAAGTAGCTAAAATTAAGAATATTAAAGCCAAAAAGATTTTACATTTTTTTGGCTTTTGTTTTTAATATTTTTATGAAATTTGTTTATTGTATAAAACATTATTAAAAATAAATACTAAAATGAAACAGAAAATAATTTGGAAAGTCTTTTTACTTATTGGGATTAATATTTTATTATACAGTTGTGATGAACAAACAGATTATAAGTTAGATGTAGATGTTATATATAAAAATGAAACCAATCATTTTATTCAATACTTTACATTTAATTCTGAACACAACAAAAAAATATTACTTTTTGAGTTAAAACCAAAATCTGAAAAAAAGTTTGAACTAAGAGGAGAAAGTGGAAAAGAGATTGATTTTGAAAATTCTAAAATTATTCTTCATAATATACATAAAGGAAGTTATCAGATATTTATAAGTTATGATGATAAATGTTTAATGTATAATTATGGCGAAGGTTCTACTGTAGAGTCTAATTATGATATAAAAAAAATAAAGACAAGATATTATGAACTAGTTTATACTTTTACAGACGAAGAATATAATAAAGCTGTACTGTGTGAGTAATAAATTTTATTTAATGTAAAATATATTAATACATACAACTAAAACAAAGTGCCTGTTGTGCCTGATGAGAACATTTTGCCTAAATGGTTAAAGGCTTTTTCGGTGGCTTCGCGTCCTCGTTGGGTGCGTTTTATAAACCCTTCCATAATTAAGAATGGCTCATACACTTCCTCAATAGTACCAGCATCCTCGCCAACTGCGGTAGCAATGGTATTTATACCTACAGGACCTCCTTTAAATTTATCAATTATGGTTGATAAAATACGATTATCCATTTCATCAAGTCCGTATTGGTCAATATTTAATGCTTCTAATGAATATTTGGCAATCTCTAAGTCGATAGTTCCTGAGCCTTTTACTTGTGCAAAATCACGTACTCGGCGGAGTAGTGCATTGGCAATACGCGGAGTACCTCGGCTACGTGATGCTATCTCTTTGGCTGCTTGTGTCTTTATAGGCACATCAATAATTTTTGCTGAACGGTTAATAATGCGTTCCAATGTTTCGGCATTATAATACTGCAAAAGCGAGTTTATACCAAACCTCGCTCGTAAAGGACTTGTAAGTAAGCCTGAACGAGTAGTTGCTCCTATTAAGGTAAAAGGATTAAGATTAAGCTGTACCGACCTTGCTCCCGGTCCTTTGTCTATCATTATATCTATACGAAAATCCTCCATTGCAGAATAAAGATATTCTTCAACAACAGCATTTAAGCGGTGTATTTCATCAATAAAAAGGACATCATTTTCATCTAAGCTAGTAAGTAGTCCTGCTAAATCACCCGGTTTATCTAACACGGGCCCTGAAGTTATCTTAAACCCTACTCCTAACTCGTTGGCTATAATATTTGAAAGCGTAGTTTTGCCTAATCCCGGAGGTCCATGTAGTAGAACGTGGTCTAACGACTCGCCACGTTGCTTTGCCGCCAATACAAATACTTGCAGATTTTCAACTATTTTATCTTGTCCACTAAAATCGTTAAACGTAAGCGGACGAAGCTGTTGTTCAAAATCCTTGTCCGTATTATTTTTTGCATCCTCACGAATATCAAAATCCATATTCATTTTTTATGATTTGGGTACATATAAAAAACAAAAATACATAATAAAAAATCATAAATGGTGTAAATATTAAAAAATATGTTGTAATTTGTTTGCTCTTTGTAAAGATTATGGCTAATGAGCGAAATCAAAAATTTATCGATAAAACAATGGGCTGAGCAAGACCGTCCACGTGAGAAATTACTAAAAAAAGGTATCTCATCGCTTTCCGATGCCGAGCTTTTGGCTATATTAATATCTACAGGAACAAAGCAATTATCGGCGGTTGATTTGGCTAAAATTGTATTAAATAATTCGCAAAATAACCTAAATATACTTGGCAAAAAAACGATTGCCGAACTGACAAAAATAAATGGAATAGGTGAGGCAAAAGCAATAACTATAATGGCTGCTTTGGAGTTAGGTCGTAGGCGTAAAAATGCCGACTTAGAACAAGTTGCTTTAAAAAATAGTGCTGTAATTTTTGATATTATGCAACCTATTTTAGGCGATTCGCCACACGAGGAATTTTGGGTACTGTATCTGAATAACTCATTAAAATTAATTGAAAAACAACAAATTAGCTCAGGAGGTTTAACAAGAACGGTTATTGACACAAGAATTATTTTGAAACATGCTATTAATAATTTGGCAATGGGTATGGTTTTGGTTCATAACCATCCATCGGGAAATATTAATCCGAGTACAGAAGATATAACTATGACTGAGCGAATAAAACAAGCCTCACAAATACTTGATATACAAGTATTAGACCATATAATTATTGCTAATAACAAATTTTATAGTTTTGCTGATAATGGTAAAATTTAACGTAAATTAAAAAAATATCTCCTCATTATTCCAAAAACTTACATCGTAAGTATCTTTAATAAATGGGACATTCAAGAATTTTATATTGGTAAAATGTTGCTTTATATAATTTTGTAAGAATAGTTTACTATCCTTGGTTATAGGTGTTTCTTCTTCGCTTATATCATTGTATATTAGATATTTAACATTAATGTTTTGTTGCTTTAAAACTTCAAGCGATAGCAAGGTATGGTTTATACTTCCTAACTTTGAACTTGCTACTAAAACAACTTCTAAGTTATTGTCTTTTATAAAGTTCAGTACGGTGTAATCCTCAGTAAGCGGAACTATTAAACCACCAACACCCTCCATTAAAACAAGGTCGTATTTTTGTTCAAGACTATTGGCACAATCCATTATTTTATTGGTATTTATTTGTGTATTTTCCATACGTGCCGATAGGTGTGGCGATGCTGGATATTTAAATAAATAAGGACATGTTTCACCAGTATTATCAACCTCTTGTAACGGAATACCCATAATCTTCCTATGTAAGGCTATATCTTCCGATATATTTACACAACCTGTTTGAGCTATTTTTTGTGTAGTTACATTAACTCCTTTTTGCAAGAAGTATCGTGCTAATAAGCCCGTTACTATTGTTTTTCCTGAATCGGTATCAATTCCTGTTACAAATATTTTTGACATTTTATAGTTTTTTTGCAATTATGTAAATTGGGTTGTAGGTTAGTCTAACTCCTTTTTCCGAAGTATATTTTTGTGTATATTCATCAGAGAAAGCATTTAATTTTTTGCGTGTCATTGTGCTTCTTATTAGCGAATTAACACCAGTATATTTTATATGTTTAAGCACATCGGTTGGTGTTTTAAAATGCATAATAATTTCCTCCTCGTAGTAATGGCATACGGTAAAATATTTGCCTACTGTATCTTTTAACATCTGTAAGTTAGGATAAAAAAGCCCTTGACTTAATATGCTACGGAACTCTATCAGGTTTTTTTTGCCAAAGGTTGAAAAGGCTAACATTCCATTTGACTCTATTTTGTCAGATAAGTTTTTAAATAAATGGTCTAACTCCACAATCCATTGTAATGCCGATGCCGATGCTATTAGCGAATACTTATTTTTAAAGTTATTTGTTTGCTCTAAATCGCACTCAATAAAATTGAAATTGGTATTATGTTTATTGGCTTGTTCTTGCAGAATAGTTTTATATTCGCCAACCATATCATTACATTCTAACTCATTTATTGAGAACGCATTAAGTAGTTCATTTGTAAGAAATCCTGTTCCTGCTCCTAATTCTAAAACCTTATTAAATTTATCCTCGGAGTGTTTTTGTATATACTTAATAAGTGTTTCTGCTATCTGTTTCTGACTGATAGCATGAGCATTATAAGTGTCAATGCTTTTTGCAAAACGTTCTTTTATTAGTTGTTTATCTATTTCTACCATAAATTTAGTATCTCCAAAATATCATTATGCAAATAAAAAGGAAAATGTGGTGCTTCCATAATTTTTATTTTACTTTTTGGTAATAATTGCTCCCAAGCATTTTGTAAATTCTGCGGAGTAAAAATTTTATCATTTGATGATATATAAGCCGATTGAAAGATATTTGTGTCGGTAGGCGTATTAGTTGCCCAATCTTTTAAAAATTGTAGTTCTTGCTTTTGCTCGGCAAACGTTCTATTAGGTTTGCATTTACTGTAATATGCTTGTGCCTCGTTATTATTACACATTCGTAAATTAAACTTTTGCAGGTTTTCAGGTGTGATAGTTTGCAACGTTTTATTAAATATTCTGATAGGGATACCTTTATCGTTACTTATTGGGCTTATACTTCCGTTTATGGCTATTGACGAATGTAATTTAACTCCTTGTAAAACCTCGTTAGCTACAAATACTCCAAACGACCATGCTAACAGATGAACCTCATCATAAAGGTTGATAATTTTCTGTAAATCAGTAGGGTTTGGTTTTTGCCGATAATCAAAAGCAACTGCAACATCAAAGCCTGTAGTTTTTATCTGCGAAAGCGTATTAGGACAATGCCCCCAACCTGTAAAGAATAACAGTAATTTGTTACTTTTTTGTTTATTTATAAATTCTATTTGCATAGTTTTTATAACATTTGGTTATTTACGGTTAGAACAGTCTTAAACAGAGGGTAGTATGTACACCTAGTGGCGAGTTATAAAAACCACAACTTAACATATGTAACCCCTTAACCATAATGGTTATACTACTATTATAGTATAGTTTCTATTATAATAAGTTTATAAACTAGCCACAAATATCTTATTCATAGCTAGTTTAATTAAAATTATTCTTTTACAAAAGTTTGTTTATATATTTTTCCATTCTTCCGTAATATAATGTAATATAAGCCTTTAGGTAAACTGGATATATTTATATTAGTTTTTATATCTGTTGTTTGTAATTGTTTTATTAATCTTTGTGTATTCCATATTTCTATTTGACAACATGTATTTCTTAATAAATTATCTTTATCTATTGGTAAGTTTTGCATATCTATTATTATATTATCTTGTACTGGATTAGGATTGATAGAAAAAGGTTTTATTGTATCAAGATCCCCATCTGAAATACCATTATTTTCTTTTTCTACTTTTATTTTATACAAAAAAGGTTCTGCCTCTCCGCATTGGTTCTTTTGTGATATGTATAAGTGTACTAAACCCACATTATCATAGCGTATCATATTGTAAAAACCTATTTCATTTTCTACAATAGCATCTGCTTTGCCTGTATTAAAATCGTACCAAGAATTATAATCTACTTTCCATCGATATTTTACCAAAAATGGATCTGTAACAATATTCTTTATAAAATAATCACGAATAGAGTATTGTTTAACTTTTACTGGTCTATCTAAACGAAGACTTTTCCCTTGAAATATTAAAGTATCGCGTGATGGAACTCCTACCCAAATGTCAGATGTAGTTAATTCAATATTACTATTACCATAGTTTATGTTTGCTTTTATTTTAGTTTTGCCATTATCATGTTTCTTAAATATAGCAGTACTTGTACCTTGACCTGATATTAATTTAGCTTTATTATTACTTGCTTTCCATGTTACTGTTGCTCCGTTGGGTAAGTTCTCTATAGTGTAGGAGGATTGGTCACATATTAGGTCTGCCCCTTTAATATTAGGAGGTAATAATTCTTGACCATCTAATACTCTTATTCCTGTATTTTCAGGGTCTAACCAATCCTTTAATCTTCTTCGTTTGTCCCCACTATTATTACCTGTCCACGAAACACTAAATTTACCATATGCTGCTATATCTAAACTAGGGTTAGAACAATTAATACTACCACCCCCCCATAATTGTCCGACTATATGATGAGTATTATTAATAAGAGGGGAGCCAGAAGATCCACCTTCAGTTACGCTATAACCGTTCTCGGTAGCGTCCCAATAATGACTCCAAAAATTTATATTCCCATTAAAATTATTATTAGATTTTTTTTTTAATGTTGCTATTTTTTTCACATCACCACTTGGATGATGTATTCCTACTGCACCAGCAAAACTATTTCCTGTATTATCCCAACCAAGATAATACGGCTTAAAATTATTCAATTCTCTTGGATCTTCAGTTAATTCTAATAGTGCAAAATCAGATTCCTCATTATTAGCCCTTATGATAGCTCCACTAGTGGAGTAATGTGGTGATTCCGAATTTGTGTTAGAACACCTTGGAGATTCATAATGCCAATAAAAAGAATAATAATAAAGATTTGGATTCTCAATAGCATCATGCCCTGTTAAACAGTGATTTGCCGTCAAAAATAATGGTCGTAAATCTTGAGCTGTTGTATTAATTAAAGAGCCAGTACACCATCTTGTGCCATTTACTAATATTAATGCTACAGCTTCTTTTTCTTTTTGCCAGTCATCTCCTTCAGAACAATTTATATTTACTTGACAATCTCCTGAATCTCCTAAACCTTTATTGTAATGTACATTAATATACCTATACCCATATACAACATATTCTATTGAAATTATTGGTTTCGCTTTAACATTAGCAGGTTGCCAATACTCTACTATTATATCATCTGAATAAATTAAACCTGTTGCAAAACCTTTAACATCATATTGTGTTCCATTATTATTTCGTGAAGTAAATGCCCCTATACTATGTTTACCATCTACACTATAAATAAATAATTTTCCTCCCTTAGGTAACCAAAATTTATCATACAATAAATTTAAAGACAATGCTCCAGGACTACTAATATTTAAACGCCATAATTTATCTCCATTACCTAATGTAATCCATTCTCCTGAATTGCTTATATCAAAATCAACTTGAGTACGATAACCAAAACGAGGAGGTATTCCATTTTCTTTATCTTTCTTGTCTTCTTTTTTAAGATAATCTATATTAGGTTGCTTTATAAGTTTTATAGTTTTATCATTGCTTTGTATAGATCTTGCATTTAAAATTAATCCAATAGGTTTTTCATTTGTACTTATTTGTGCATATAAGGAACAAGTTACAAATAGTAGTAAGATTGATAAAATTTTCGTTCTCATAATTACATAAATTTAAAAATTAAACATTCTTTTTTATTATTAAAATATAATAAAAGTTCATCTTTGTCTGAAAAACTATAATTAATTGATGTAGAAAGGCATTCTACATATAGTTTACCATCACACAATTCATTAACTTCAGTTCCCATTAAGCTGTGTAATAATATATAGCCAGAGTCATTATTAAACTCATAATTACCAAATATTTTATTACTACTAGTGAAACCATTTAAAACTCCATATTCCTTAAAAGTTATAACATAACATTTATCACAATTTGTAGGTTGTATAGGTTTTATTTTTCCTGTTTTAGTATCTCCAAAACCGATACATTTCCATGTTCCTATAATTGTTTTATTCAATTTATTCTTTTTGCAATAATTATATGATAAATTATTTATATTTAAATCTTTTGAGTTTTCTTTTTTATCGCAACCCAAAGTTGCAAAAATAAGTAGTGCAATTGCACTTAAAAAAAATAATTTTTTCATTTTTAAAAAGTTTTACGACTATGACAATAAAGTACTGTAAATAATATACTACAATACTAAGCATAGTCAAGTTCATAAAATATTTTTGTAAAAATAGAAGTATTTATATACCGCCCTTTTTTAATTAAGAATTAAAAGTTAGTAATTATTCTTAATTACTTTGGCGGTTTCGTCTGTCTGGTGGAGTAAGTGTTTTCATAGTTTTATAATTTTGTAAATTATTTTGCTAATGTAGTAAAATAATTTGTTTAAATCAAATTTTAATAATGATTTTTTTCTCTTACTATATGTTTACGGTTAGAAAATTATCTACAATACTTCAATAAGTTTATTTATTTGCTCAAACGACATATCTGCGGTAAGTGATAAGCGTAATCGTGCTTGGTTTTCAGGTACTGTGGGCGGACGGATAGGTAATAATAAAAAACCTTGTTTTTGTAGTATTTCTGCCATCTGCTCGGCTTTATTATTTTGGTGTACCACAAGCGGAATTATATTACTTTGGCTTGGTATGTTAAAACCCATTTCGGCAAAAGCATTAATTGTATATTCCGATAACTTCTGTAAATGTTGTCGTTGCTTATAAAAATAAGGCATTTTGTTAGCAATAAAATTTATCCACGAAAGTGTAATAGGTGGCAAACCTGTTGTAAATATTAACGAACGAGCAGTATTTATCAGATATTGTTTTATTGTACTTGGGCAGATAGCAAATGCTCCTTGCGATGCATAAGCCTTGCCAAACGTTCCTATTAATATATCAATATCCTGTAAAGTTTGTGTTTGTTCCGATACGCCTAAGCCTTGTTGCCCTTGTGAACCTACTCCGTGAGCCTCATCTATATATAGAATTAAATTATACTCTTTTTTTAATTTAGTAAGATGCTTTAAATCAGCCACATCTCCGTCCATGCTAAAAATGGACTCACTTACTAAAAATACTTGTTCGTAATTGTTGCGTGTAGTTTTAAGTATGCGTTCTATTTGGTTGTAATCCAAATGTTTATAGCGTATAGTTTTAGCTCTTGATAAGTTACAACCATCCACTATACTTGCATGATTTAGTTTGTCGGATAAAATAAGGTCGTGTTTAGTGCTTAATGCTGGTAATATACCTATGTTAGCATGGTATCCGCTATTAAAAATAAGAGCAGGGTTACCGTACATATCTTCCAATGTTTGCTCAAGCTGACTATAAGCCTGAACATTACCTGTTAATAAACGTGATGAAGAGGCACTTAGCTGATAATCGGTAAGTAAATTATCGGAATTAAGTTGCTCAAAAAATTCGTTATGTAAATCCTTATCCGATGCTAACCCTAAATAATCGTTCGATGAAAAGTTAATATATTCCTTACCATTAAACGTAATATTAGTTTGTTGCTGTACTACATTAGGCAATGTGCGTAAACTGTTGTTTTTAAGCAATTTCTGTAATATGTCCTGATAGCGTTTGTAAGGCATAGTTATTTATTTTTGCTGATGATAGGTAAGCCCTCATCCATCCAGCTTGTTAAACCACCTTTAAGCACATAAATATATTTAAACCCTTTTTTATATAGTATCTCAGAAACGGTTTTGCTACGCACATCGGTTAGGCAATAAACAAAAATTGGGGTGTCGTGGTTTATGCTATCGGTATATTGTTGTAAATCGGCTTTGGTTGCTAAATTTATAGCATCTTCTATATGATATCTATTAAATTCTTTTATTGGTTGAGCGTCAATAAGTATTTTATTATCAGATGAATATACCAACTCCATAAACTTATTTGCATTTACTATCTGATAAGTGTCCTGAGCAAAAATTTTGGTTGTAAAACTAATGCTAAATATTATTATAAAAATTTTGATTAATCTCATATGTGTAAAAAATACGATTATATTTGAGGTGTAAAGTGTTGTTAATCTCACACAACAAATAATTCAGTTAAAATAGCATCGCTTATTAATATGCCATTATGGTTCAAAGTTATTATATTATTTTTGAAAGTAAGCTGTTTTGCCTTAATAAATGGTTTTATGTTGCTTAATAAATCATCGGTGTATGCTTTGCCGAATAGCGAATAAAAATCCTCTAAGTTAATACCTTCGCGTGTACGTAGTCTGGTTATTAAATATTCGTTATGTTGGTCGATTAGGTCAAGCTCTTCGATTTCAAACGATGGTAGTTTATTTGTAATTTTTGCTACATAGTCCTTAATATTTGAAGTATTCCATGTGCGTGAATTTTTATTAAATGAGTGTGCCGAAGGTCCTACTCCTAAATACTTTTTCTGCAACCAATAGCTGGAATTATGTTTCGATTTAAAACCTTCTTTTGCAAAATTAGAAATCTCGTAATGGATAAATTGTTCGTTTTTAGCCCATTGGGTTAGCATATTAAATTGCTCAATGCTTTGCTGTTCGTCGATAGGCGAGAGTTTGCCTTTCTGTTGCATAAAACCAAAAACTGTATTTTCCTCAAAGGTTAAATGATAAGCACTTAAATGCTGTATATCAAGCGTTTGAAATACCGAAAGGTTTTCATCCCATTCCTCATTAGTTAGGTTTGGCAAACCATAAATTAAGTCGCCACTTATGTTATTAAAACCAACATCTTGACAAGATTTTATGACACCTATAACCTGTTTGCTTGTATGTCGCCTATTCATTAACTGCAAATGTTCATCGTTAAAGGACTGTATGCCTATGCTTAACCTATTAACTGAAGTGTTGGCTAATTGCTGTATTTTTTGTTGGGTTAAATCGTCAGGATTGGCTTCAAGAGTTATTTCAGGCGATGAGCTTATTTTGTAATGCTTATAACATTCGTTAATTAACTTGTTTACCTGCTCTGCGGAAAGTAAAGAGGGTGTACCTCCACCAAAATAAATAGTGCTAACTGTTGTGTTATTAAGCCATTGTTTGCGTTGTTGCAGCTCGGAGCATAAGGCATTAATTATCTCGTCCTGTTTATTTAGGTCTATGCTTGAATAAAAATCGCAGTAATTACATTTTTGCTTACAAAAAGGAATGTGTATGTAAATACCTGACATAACAAGCTAATATTGGCGTTTAGGCTATAAAAAAAGTAATCTTTTACAGATTACTTTGTATGTTTTTGGCTATCTCCTCAAACTCTTGTGGCGAAAGCTGTAGTTTAGGATTTGTAAACTGTACATCTTTTTCGCTGTCCATAGGTATTAAGTGTATGTGTGCGTGTGGCACTTCTAAACCTAATACCACAACTGCTATACGCTTACATTCTATTGTTTTTTCTATTGCTTTGGCTACTTTTTGCGAAAAGATGTGCATTTTGCCTAATAGTTCAGCATCTAAATCAAAAATATAATCAGTTTCCTGCTTTGGGATAACTAAAGTATGTCCCTTTTTTAGCGGATTAATATCTAAAAACGCATAAAATTGTTCGTCTTCAGCAATTTTAAACGATGGTATTTCGCCTTGTACTATTTTTGAAAAGATTGTAGCCATTGGTTAAGTTTTTATTTGTTTATTCTAAAGGTTGTATATCTATAATCTCAAATTTCATTATTCCGTTAGGCACTTTTATTTCGGCAACCTCGCCTACTTTTTTACCTAACAAACCTTTGGCAATAGGTGTGCTTATTGATATTTTTCCTTGTTTTAAATCTGCCTCAGTATCTGAAACTATAGCATACTCCATAGTGGCATTGTTATTCAGATTTTTAATCTTCACTTTTGATAAAATCTGAACAGATGAGAAATCTAATTTTGATTTATCGATTACCCTTGAGTTACGTATAGATTGCTCTAGTTGTGATATTTTAAGTTCTAATAATCCTTGAGCCTCTTTTGCTGCATCGTATTCAGCATTTTCCGATAAGTCGCCTTTATCGCGTGCTTCGGCAATAGCTGCTGAAATTTTAGGACGCTCAACAGTTTTTAATTGCTCTACTTCGGCAATTAATTTTTTTAATCCTTCTTCTGTAATATAAGATATATTACCCATAATATTTTGTATCTAATTAATAATAAAAAAGAATCTCACGTGTATTACATGAGACTCTTACCATTTCGTTTGCAAATATACTGATATTTTTTGATTTAAAATGTTTTTTGGAAAAAATTTACATTTCCTAAAGCGTATAAAATTTTAACCGCAAAGTTAATTATGCCAATCAAAATTACACTACTTTCTAGTTATTTTCATAATAATGTCGTCATTAGGACGGTCATTAACATCGGTGCGAACTTTTGCTATACTGTCAATAACATTTAAACCTTCAACTACCTCGCCAAATACTGTGTAGCCTTGGTCAAGGTGTGGTGTTCCTCCTATCGTTGTGTATATTTCTATTTGTTCAGGGGTGTATTCAAATAGGTCTAATTTGCGATATTCTTCCTCTAATTGTTCTGCAAGTTTAGCATATTCCTCGTTTACACTGTTAAAGTCGCCTATAGCTTGTAATGAGTCAATTTTTTGTTTTATTTTTATATTAGCAGGATTCTCAACATAATCAAAAACTAATTTTTTACGCTTTGGGAAGTTTATTTTTTCTTGCATCTGTTTTAATTCATCTTTGGTAAATGTTTTACCCTGAACGATATAAAACTGACAACCTGATGATTTTTTCTCAGGATTTACTTGGTCGCCTTTACGTGCTGCGGCAATTACTCCTTTTTTGTGTATCAGATTTTTGTTAAATTCGGCATTAATGGTGTAACCAATATCGCCATCGCCAAGCATTTTTCCTTTTGGTGCGTTTTTAGATGTTGGGTCGCCCCCTTGTATCATGAACTCATTTATTACTCGGTGAAATAATAAACTATCGTAAAAATGTTCATCTACTAATTTTAAGAAGTTATCGCGATGCAAAGGAGTTTCATCGTATAACTTTACCTTCATATTTCCATAAGGTGTTTCTATCTGTACAAAAGATGCTTTTTTTGTTGTTCCACACGATATGCTTAATAATAATATTGCTATGATAATTAGTTTATTTGTTTTCATCTGTTTATAATCTATTAATTTGTTAATGTATTAATGAGAACGATTTACTTAGTTCTATTAAACATGATTTGTTTTGTATTTATTATTAATGATTTAACAAAAATAATGTGTTTTTTATATTCTACAAAATATGTTAAGAATTACTTTTTCCAGAATACAGGAGTAAAAACTATGATTACAGTAAATAGCTCTAACCTACCCAATAACATTAATGCAGATAATATCCATTTACCAATAGCTGGTACAGTAGCAAAATTATCAACAGGCCCAACAATACCTAATCCTGGGCCAATATTACCTAATGAGGTTGCTACTGCTCCCATTGCCGAATCCATATCTAAACCTAATACCGACATGGATATAAATCCGATAAAGAATATTAATACATAAATTACAATAAAAGCTAATACATTATTTATAATTTGCTGAGGAATACCCTTTCCACTAATTTTAGTAGGGATAACTGCTTTGGGGTGCATTATTCGTTTTAACTCAGCATAGGTGTTTTTTATAACCATAAGTATTCGTATAACTTTTACACCTCCTGCCGTTGAACCTGACGAACCTCCTACAAACATTAGTAAGAATATTATTCCTACTAATAATGGTGCCCAATCTAAATAATTATCGGTAATGTAACCCGTTGTGGTTACTATGGATATTACTTGAAATAGACTGTTACGTATGGCAAGTTCTAAATCGTAAGTTCCGTTAAGGTATAAATATGCTGCAACTATAGCCGAAAAGAACAATATTATAAATACATAAAACCTAAATTCCTCATTCTTTATTATCTTCTTAAAATTCAGTTTAATAGCGAAATACGATAAGTTAAAATTTACCCCAGCAATAAACATAAACAGAATAATAATATACTGTATAGCTGGGTTAGTATAATAAGCTATACTGCTTTGTTTGGTGGAGTATCCGCCTGTTGCCATTGTTGTAAACGAATGGTTTATAGCGTCAAAAATAGTCATTCCGTTAAAATACAACAATAGTGCTTCTAAAAGTGTAAATCCTACATATATTAACCATAATCGTTGTGCTGTTTCTTTTACATGAGGATGTAGCTTATCGGCAGTAACTCCCGGCACTTCGGCAGTAAATAGCTGTACTCCGCCTATGCCTAAAAATGGCAATATAGCTAACGACAAAACTATAATTCCCATTCCGCCCATCCATTGTATTATGCTACGCCAGAATAAAATACCTTTTGGTAGCTCCTCAATATTATTAAGTATTGATGCTCCTGTTGTTGTAAAGCCTGATATGGTTTCAAAAAAAGCATCGGTATAACTTGGGATAGCTCTAGATAAAACAAATGGTAATGCTCCGAATAATGATAAAATTACCCAAACTATACTTACAATAATGTATCCCTCACGTTTTGAAAAATGCTGTTCGGCCTTACGTGTAGTAAATACAGTTAATAATCCTATTGTTAAGGTTATAGTAATTGTTAGTAAGAAACTAATATAGGTATCCTCATTATAAAGTAACGATACCCCCATAGATATCGCCATAAAAAACGACTCTAACAATAATAAATAACCTAATAGTCGTAAAATAATTTTTTTATTTATTAACGAATATCCTTTCATTTATTTAAATTTTTCGACCAAGTTTCGTAGTGAGAAAAAATCTAATCATGCTATTAATGTGTCTCAATAATTATCTCAGACATGGTCTGTAATACTTCGCTTAATTAAAGAATTTATCTACTGTTTGTACTACATTAGGCAATGCAAATACTACTACTCTATCTTTAGGTTGAATATGAGTATCTCCGTTAGCTAAAAAGCTTTTATTGTTACGTATAACCCCACCTACAGTAGCATCTTTTGGGAAATTTATTTTAGATAATACATCTTTTGTAATTTTTGCATTTTCCTTTACTACAAACTCCAACACCTCAGCCTCGTTACCTGTAAGGCAAACAAACGATGGCACTTCGGCACGTAATGTATAACGCAATATGTTACTTGCTGCAATTAATTTCTTGTTTACAAAAGCATCAATTCCCATATCCTCAGCTAGATATCTGTAATTAGTGTTTTTTATTGATGCTATGGTTTTTTTAACACCAAATTTCTTTGCCTGAATACACGATAATATGTTAAACTCATCGTCGCCTGTTACAGCAATAAAGGCATCCATCATTTCCAAACCTTCATCCTTTAGCAATTCAAAATCTCTACCATCGCCATTTATAACCATACCACTATTTAAGAACTCAGCTCTATCTTCCGATTTTTCTTTGTCAACCTCAACAAGTTTTACGTCGCAATCCTTTTCTAAGAACGATGCAGCAAGTGTTCCCATTCGTCCGCCCCCTACAATCATTACGTGGCGACAAGTAAGTTTTTTTGTTCCAGAAAACCGCATCATCGGATTAACGCCCCTTTGATTGGTTATAACATATACTAAATCACCCTCTTGAAACACATCATCAGGTTCCGATATTTTAGTTGTATTATTACGCGATATAGCCATTGCTCTGAAGATTATATCTTTTTTATTTAAAGAAACTTCGGCTATGGTTTTACCTATTATAGGAGCATCTGCCTCTAATTTTATAACGTACAACGACATTTTATGTCCGTAAAAATTAAACACTTCCGATGTTCCTGTATCGTTAAGTAGGTTAGCTATCTCACGAGCTCCTAAACGCTGCGGATAAACTAACGAATCGATACCAACATTAAGTAAATGCGATTTATTAATAGGGGTTAAATATTCGGAGTTATCTACTCGTGCAATAGTACGTTTTGCTCCTAATTGTTTTGCTAATATACAAGCTGTTGTGTTTACCTCAACTGTATGAGTAACAGCAATAAACAAATCGGCATTACCTACTCCAGCCTCCTCTAAAGTAGCGAAATTAGTAGCTGAACCCTCTATTGTCATTACATCGGCTGTTAAGCTAACATCTTGTAATAAATTAGGGTTTAATTCAATTACTGTAATATTATGCTTACTATCCGAAAGCATCTTTGTAAGATACGTACCGATAGCTCCCAAACCTGCTATTACTATTGTTTTCATCTGTTTATAATGTGTTAATTTGCTAATTTGTTAATGTGTTAATATCCTAAAAAGCCGTGAACTGTCGAACTTTTTGGTTTTACTTCCGACTTCAGTCTTCTGACTTCCGACATTATAATCATTCTGATGTGTTTCTAACATCTTAGTCATGAGTATTTCATTAAAAAAATACTTTATATATGTTTTCTTGTTAAAAAAAGGCTCAAACGTACATAATTTTTTCATTAGTATCCGCAAGTTTTTTAAATAAATTATAGTTAACCAAATTAAATTATCTATTTAGTGCTGATTTATAATCGTTTAGACTTAAAAAGTTTCAGAAGTTAATAGTATTTTAAAACAAATAATTAGTTTTTGTAATATTTCATGTATAATTTTGCAAACATAAAAACTAACAAAATGAACGACATAATAATATATACCGACGGAGCAGCAAAAGGCAATCCTGGGGTTGGTGGCTATGGAGCGATATTAATTTGGGGTGAACATAAAAAAAGTTTGTCGCAAGGCTACAAGCTAACCACTAATAACCGAATGGAGCTATTAGCTGTAATTGTCGCCTTAGAGGCACTTAAAAAGGACAACTGTTCGGTACAAATATATTCCGATTCAAAATATGTAGTTGATGCCATAAACAAAGGCTGGTTAGAGAGTTGGCAAAAAACCAATTTTAAAAAGAAGAAGAACGTTGATTTATGGAAACGCTTTTTAAAAGTATATAAAAAACATAATGTTACATTTAATTGGGTTAAAGGACATAACAACATTGAATATAACGAATTAGCTGACCAATTAGCTGTTTCGGCATCGGAGCAACCCAACCTATTAACCGACGAAGGATATATTAACGAAGAAACTAACCTTTTATAACAATGATTAACATAGCTATATTTGCATCGGGTTCAGGCACTAATGCCGAAAATATTATTAAATATTTTGCCGATAACCAAAATATTAAAATATCAGTTGTTTTAACTAACAAAGCTGATGCCTTTGTGTTACAACGAGCTGAAAAACTATCTGTTCCTACCGCAGTTTTTAATAGAGAAGAGTTTTATAATTCCGATAAGGTACTAAACATACTAAAACAATACGATACAAACCTGATTGTATTAGCTGGTTTTTTATGGCTTATTCCTACTAACTTAACTAACAATTATCCTAATAAGATAATAAACATACACCCAGCATTATTACCTGCATACGGAGGTAAAGGAATGTATGGCGACAATGTACACAAAGCTGTTGTGCAGAATAAGGAAACCGAAAGCGGAATAACAATACATTATGTAAACGAGAAATACGACGAGGGCGAAATTATCTTCCAAAGTAAATGTTTGGTAGAACCTACCGACACGCCTGACCTACTAGCTAAAAAAATACACAAATTGGAATATGCTCATTTTCCAAAAGTTATAGAACAAGTAGCTAATAAGCAGAACTAATTTAACCGTAAATAAAATAAATATTAAGCTAATAAAAACCTTGTGAATTACATTATCTGTAAATTAAACCGATAATTATTTATACTTTTGCCGAATGATAAGATACTTAACAAATAAAGTTTTACAAGGAGGAAATATTACTCCTGCCGAGGCTAATGAATTGGTTAACATAAAGGATAAAGCCTTGCTTTATGACGCGGCAAACAAAATAAAAAAACATTTTATCGGTGATAATGTAGAATTTTGTTCTATCATAAATGCCAAATCGGGCAGTTGCTCCGAGGACTGCAAATGGTGTTCGCAATCGGCTCATTACAAAACTATTATTGAGAAGTATAGCTTTATAAATACACAACAAGCCGTAAAAGAGGCTGTGCAAAATACCGAACAAAATGTAAACCGCTTTTCGTTAGTAACAAGCGGACGTGCTTTACGCCCCAACGAGCTTGAAAAAGCTGTATCGGTTTATAATAATATTCGCGAAAAAACAGATATTAATCTGTGTGCCTCAATGGGCTTATTAACTAAAAACCAGCTATTAAGATTAAAAGAAAATGGCGTTATTCGTTATCATTGTAATTTAGAAACTGCTCCGTCATTTTTCAGTACCTTATGCTCAACACATACCACTGAGGAAAAACTGCAAACCATTGCTTATGCTAAAGAGTTAGGTATGGAAATCTGCTCGGGCGGAATAATCGGAATGGGCGAAACAATGCAACACCGTATTGAATTAGCGTTTGTTCTGAAAAAAGTAGAAGTTGATTCGATACCAATAAATATATTAAACCCCATAAAAGGCACACCACTACAAGATACCGAGCTAATTAGCGACGAAGATGTGCTAACTACAATAGCAATATTTAAGTTTATAAACCCAAAAGCAAGAATACGTATTGCTGGCGGAAGACAACGGTTTAGCAAAGAAATACAATCGTTAATGTTAAATGCTGGGGCTTGTTCGTTATTAGTTGGCGATTACCTAACCACAATAGGCAACAAAATAAAAGACGACCAACAATTAGTAGATAACGAGGGATTAACCGTATATAAAAACTATAAGCATGTGCAAGAACTTGTTACAGTACGATAAGGAACATATCTGGCATCCGTATACATCTACTACCTCACCATTAACAACCTACCCTGTAGCAAAAGCTTATGGCTGTACTATTGAACTAACCGACGGAACAAAATTAATTGACGGAATGTCGTCGTGGTGGGCAGTAATACATGGTTACAACCACCCTAAACTCAATCAAGCTGTAACCGAACAGTTAAGCCAAATGTCGCATGTTATGTTTGGCGGATTAACACATAAACCTGCAGTTAGTTTAGCAAAAAAACTTGTCGATTTAACCCCTAACGGATTAGAAAAAGTATTCTTCTCCGATTCAGGTTCGGTAGCTGTTGAGGTTGCTATGAAAATGGCATTACAATATCAGAATGCTAAAGGAAACACAACAAAAAATAAGTTTGTTACAATAAAATCGGGGTATCATGGCGATACGTGGAATGCTATGTCGGTATGCGACCCTGTAACTGGTATGCACCATATTTTTAAACACGCCTTATCGCCACAGTTATTTGCCGAGCAACCAACGATACGCTTTAATCAAGCGTGGCACGATGATGATATAAAATCGTTAAAACAAATTATTGAAGAACATAAACATAATATTGCAGGTTTAATTTTAGAACCCATAGTGCAAGGTGCTGGAGGAATGTGGTTTTATCATCCTCAATATTTAGAGGAAGCATATAAACTATGTAAGGCTAACGATATTCTGCTAATTTTTGATGAGATAGCTACAGGTTTTGGCAGAACAGGCAAATTATTTGCAACAGAACATACAACAATAACGCCTGATATTATGTGCTTAGGAAAGGCTTTAACAGGCGGATACATGAGCTTTGCAGCAACACTAAGCACTAACAATGTGGCTGATACAATAAGCAATGGCAATCCTGGTGTATTTATGCATGGACCTACTTTTATGGGTAATCCTTTAGCTTGTTCTGTTGCCAACGCAAGTATCGATTTATTATTATCGTACAATTGGCAGGAACAAATACTACACATACAAAACCTATTAGAACAAAACCTACAAAAGTGCCGAAATCACAAAAACGTTGCTGATGTAAGGGTATTAGGAGCAATAGGAGTAGTTGAAACAAAACAATACATTGACGTACAAAATATACAAAAAATATTTGTTGAGCATGGCGTATGGATACGACCTTTTAAAAACTTAATATATATAATGCCTCCGTATATTATTACCGATGACGAATTAAATAAACTTACTGAGGCTGTTTGGTTGGGGATTAATAGGTAAAGAAATATTTAAAATAACGTTTCTTATCTAAGAATTAACACATAAATTAAAAGAAAAATCGATATAACTATTGGTAATAATATTGATACCATATATAATTTTAATAGAATTTTATGTTTTTCGTTTGTTACACTTATCTTTTTAATTATTTTATAGTTTGCAAAAAATAAGTCAAAGTAAGAAACTAAATAACCTTCCTTTTGTAATTTTATTATAACAATCACTTTTATGATTAGATATAATAAAACTGATATTCCAAAAGTAAAAAATAATAGTGTAACCATTTAAAAATAAACTTTAAACCTCAACCCCAACAACTAACATATCATCGGTTTGTTCTTCGCTTTCTTTCCATTTATTAAAGAATGATTCAAGAAATTTGCCTTGCTCTTTTATAGTTAGGTCGGCACTGTTTATTAGCAGGTTTTTAAACTGCTTACGCGATATTTTTTTATCCTCGGTATTAAATTGGTCAACATAACCATCGGATAACATAAATATTCGGTCGTTAGGTAATAATTGAACTTCTTTTTTTGTAAATGGTTTTTCAATTACCGAAAATGATATTGGCATTTTATCGCCACGTAGTTCAATAATCTCATTATTGCGTAATATATATGTGTAGTTATATGCACCAGCATATTCCATTTGTAGTGTTTCTTTATCAATAGCACACAGCATTAAGTCGATAGAATCAAAGTTACCGTATATATCCTCTTGCACTAATAGTGTTTTTATTGATGTGCGTAACTCGTCAATTATTTTATTTACCTCTAAGTTGTTACCCTCTTGTATTATATGATTCATCATTGTTATACCTAACACACTCATAAACCCACCAGGAACGCCATGTCCTGTACAATCGGCAACCACTAAATATTGTTTGTTATTGATAGTTTTTAACCACCAGAAATCGCCACTAACAATATCCTTAGCTTGTGCTATTACAAAGCTATTTTCAAAGCTATTTTCTATTTGGTCCGATGTTTTAAATAATGCATATTGTATTTGTCGGGCATAGTTAATGCTATCGGTTATTTGTTTGTTTTGCCTATTAATTTTCTCATTTTTATCTTGTAAAATTGCTTTTGCTTTTTTACTTGCTTTTAATGCAAATGCACTAAATATAAGCAGTATTAACATTAATATTGCTATAATTACAAAGCTTATAGTAACGGTTTTTTGTTTATTTATCTGAGCTTCTTTAAGTTTATTTTCAGCATTTAATAGTTGTATTTTCGATTTTTGTTCGCGTACATCAAATTCGGTTTGCAACTGGTTTAATTGTTCTTTATTCGATAATGTAAACATTGTATCTTTTATACTGATATAATTTTTATACGACTCTAATGCTTTTTGATACAATCCCATTTCCTTTTGTAATTCTACCAGACTTTTATAAATATCTATTTGCTCATTAATTAAGTTTTTTGCTTGTGCTCGTTTTAGTACCTCAAGGTATTTTGCATGAGCTGTGTTAAGCTGTTTTTTCTCTTTATATAGCCCTGCAATATTCATTAAAGCATTTATTTCGCCCTGAATGTTACCTATCTTTTTTTGTGTTACAAACGATTGTTTATAATACCTTTCAGCTGTAGTAAAATCGCCTAATCCTTGATATGCTAATCCTACATTATCGGATACTATTGCTAAGGCATATTGTTTATTTAACTTTTCATATTGTGTGTATGCCAGTTTAAAATATTTTAGTGCTTCTTTATAATTTCCAATTTGGTTATATACACTTCCAACATTATTATTTAATCTTGCTTGGTCGTTTTCCGAATGGTTTTTAATAAATATATCTAATGATTTTTTAAAATAATTTAGTGTTATATCGTATTCCTCAACAAAATAATGGATACTACCTAAACCATAATAGCTTTCGGCAACGCCAAGCGAGTCGTTATGTTTTAATTGTATCTCTAAGGCTTTTTTCAGATATTTTATTGAATTGTTATATTTTCCCATTCGCGTTGTAATAGACGATAATCTATTATAGCTACTAGCTTGTTCGGGCGAATCGTTGGGCGATAGTTCTACAGCCTCCTCATAGGCTAACTCTGCTTCGTCTAAGTTTGATAATCTAAAATATGAAACTCCTTTTAAGGTTAAAAAATCTAATGCCCAATTATACTTTTTGTAATTATTATTTATTATAATTTTATTTATATATGCTAATGTTGAGTCAACACGGTCTTTCTCTAAGTAACTTTTAGCTATAAAATAGTTTATATGGTCAATATATTCTGTTTCATCGACATCTGAATGATAGAATATTTTTGCCATTTGCAAATATTTTATTGATAAATCATATTTATTCTTTTTAAAATATAGTTTGCCTAATAATATACATACATCTGAATATTCTTGTTTTGTAGCATCAACTTGTTTTAATGCTTGTTTTGCATAATCAATAGCTACATCAATACTATCATTTGTTTGCTTTTGCTCTATTCGTGTCGCTATGTTTATTAATGATTGTACATTATTCTTGTTTTGAGAATAAATATTATTGACATTAAAAATACAAAATAGTGCTAATATGTATGTTTTTATTTTATTCATTTATAAATACTTACTATGCAATTAGTTTCCTTGTTTTTTATTAAAACATTTTCGGCACAAAGGCTCGTATATATCCGATTCGCCTAACAATAATAATTTATCATTATCAGTAATTCGGTGTGTTTTATATGCTAAATTACCACAATTTACGCAAATAGCATGAACTTTTGTAACAAATTCTGCCATCGATAATAATTTAGGCATTGCTCCAAATGGTACGCCTTTGTAATCCATATCTAAACCTGCCACAATAACCCTAATGCCTCTGTTTGCTAATTTATTACAGACATCTACAATGCTATCATCAAAAAATTGTGCCTCATCAATGCCCACAACATCAGCATCATCAATCAGCATTAAAATATTTTGGGCATTATCTACCCGCACCGATTCTAAAGCATTTTTATTATGCGATACAACCTCTTCCGATGAGTATCTAACATCAACAGCAGGTTTAAATACCTCTACTTTTTGTTTTGCTATTTGTGCACGTTTTAATCGGCGGATTAATTCTTCAGTTTTACCTGAAAACATTGACCCACATATTACCTCTATTTGTCCCTTATGAAACGATATATTTTCGTTCTTTTCAATAAACATCTGCAAAATTATATTTTTATGGTAACCTCTAAAAATACAAATTTCTGCTTTAGTTCAAAAATTTAAAAGCCTCATTTACAATAATAAACTGCGGTTTTAGATATTCGTACGCTTTAATCTTTACTATTTTTAGATATTTCCTTATAAATATTCGTGTTATTTTTACGTTCAATCAAAAAATTAATACTTTTACAGTTTTATATAACACCTTGAATATTTTTCACAAAAAAACATATAAAAATATGAATAAAAAAACTTTAATAAAACTTATTAATACCGAATTAGAAATTTTACAAGACCTTATTAAAGGATTTTCTGAAGATGAAAATATACACCCATTAGAATTAGAGATTACAACATCAAAAATAACAAATATATATAACCTTTTATTGATGTTAAAACCCAACGACCAACAATCGGTTTTGCAACAAATAGAAAAACAAAAGGAAGTAAACTACATTAACAATATTGTAGAAACTAAAGCCGAAGCTATAATTACTGAAACAGCTAAACCAACAATTCAGGAAGAAAAACCACAAGCCATTGCAGAAGAACCAAAAATAACCGAGGAAAAACCAAAACCCATTATTAATGAAGAAACTACGGAACAACAAACAGAAAAGGTTGAACCTACTATTGATGAAACAACAGAAGTAACTGAAAAACCTATTGAACCAGTTATTGAAGAACAACCATCAGTAATTGAGCAAACCGCTGAACCTGTTATTGAACAAGAAACAAAACAAGAGGAACAGAATAACGATACAATAATTGAAAATAAAATTACAGAGCAAGAACCTATAAAAGATGAGGAACCTGAAGAATCTGAGGAGCCTGAACAAACAACCAAACCTGAACCTACTGCTGAGGTTGAAGAAAAGTCATCAGTTACTGAACAAGAGAAAGGTAATATTTTAGCAGATAAGTTTCAGGACAAAGGCATGTCGTTAAACGACACATTAAAATCGTTCCAAAACGATAAAAATATTGCTAACCTATTAATAAACCGCCCAATAACTAATTTAAAAACAGCAATAAACATAAACGACCGAATATGGTATATAAAAGAGTTATTTAACAAGGACAACGATTTATATACAAAAACAATTGAAGAACTAAATAATCAAGAGGACTTAAACTCGGCATTAGCATATTTATCGGCTAATTTTAAGTGGAATCAGAGCGATAAAAGTACCATTAGCTTTTTAGAGCTTATCTATCGCCGATTTACAAACGCATAAGGTAACCTATAAAATATTTATTATGTCGAAATTAGTTATTGTACCAACGCCAATAGGCAACCTATCGGATATTACTTTACGAGCATTAGAGGTTTTAAAACAAGCCGATTTTATCTTTGCCGAAGATACACGTAAAACAAGCATCTTATTAAAACATTTTGATATAAATAATAAACTTATACCCTTCCATAAGTTTAACGAACACAAGCAATTAACCCAAAGTCTACAAAAAATTTCAGATGCCGAATTAGTTGCCTTAGTAAGCGATGCTGGAACTCCGGGAATATCCGACCCTGGGTACTTGCTAATAAATGCTTGTGTTCAGCAAGGTATAGAAACCGAATGTTTACCGGGAGCAACAGCTTTAATTCCTGCCTTAGTAAACTCAGGTTTTTCGTGCGAGAAATTTATTTTTGAGGGTTTCTTACCACACAAGAAAGGCAGACAAAAACGCATAGAAGGTATAAAAGACCAAACACGAACAATTGTATATTACGAGTCGCCACACCGATTAATAAAAACCTTAACTCAATTACACGATATTTTAGAACAAGACCGTAATGTGTGCGTTTGCCGTGAGCTGACAAAAATACACGAGGAGTTTTTCAGAGGAACTTTAACACAAGCAATAAAACATTTTGAACAAAAAACAATAAAAGGCGAGATAGTTATAATATTAGAAGGTAAATACACAAACCCCGATTCTTAAAGTTTTATTTTATGGTAAGAATCCTATTATAAAAGGACAAAAATTTTTTATATCCAATAAAAGAAGTGTAAATAAACACTTAACAGATAATCCAAACTGATAAAATATACTTTATTATAAAAACTTTCGGATACTAATAAAAAAATATATAACTTGTTGCCCCATATTAAACTGAATTTATCATGAGTGAATCAATTTTAAAAGCCCTAATGCAATTGTTTGCTATAATTGCAAATGTTAATAAGGAAGGCGTTTCTTCAAAATCACGTGCAATCGTTGAGTCGTATTTAAGTCAGCAACTTAGTAAATACCAAGTAGAGGAATATCTAAAATTATTTGATGATTATGTTGCATTTCATCATCGCGATATAACTAAAAAAGATGGAACAAAGGTTAAAAAACGTACCTCATCAAACTCGGTAAAAGTATTACGCATCTGTGAGCAAATAAACGAGGAATTACGACAAGAACAAAAAATATTAACAGTACTACAATTATTAGAATTTATAGGCTTTGGCGAGGATATTACTGAAAAAGAATACGACTTTGTTCGTACCGTTGCCGATGTGTTTAATATTCCTGAACGTGAATATCTTAACTGCCTAAACTTTACATTAGAGCCTGATACAAACAAAATTCCAAATAAAGAAGATGTATTAATAATTGATAACAATGAATCGGCAACAATTCAAGAAATAAAACACTTACAATATCCTAACCTACAAGGAAACATCACAATATTATTTTTACCCTCAACCAATATGTATGCATTACGCTACGAGGGTGAAACAAACTTATTCCTTAACGGACATATAATTCTACCACGCAGGACATATATTTTACCTAAAGGAACAGCTATTCGTAGCCATAAGATAGGCTCAATATATTACAGCGATATAGTATCAAAGTTCATAACCTCATTATTAAAACACCAAATTGATTTTGTTGCCAAAAATGTTGAATTCCGTTTTAAGAACAGCACAAATGGTATCCATAACTTTAACTTTAAAGCTAAAGGTGGCGAGTTAATAGGTATTATGGGTGGTAGTGGTGTTGGAAAATCGACACTACTTAACGTACTTAACGGAAACCTAAAACCACAAAGCGGAAGCATAACAATTAATGGCAATAACATAAATAGCGAAAACGAGGATTTAGAAGGTTTAATAGGTTTTGTTCCGCAAGACGATTTATTAATTGATGAACTTACTGTTTATCAGAACCTTTACTACAATGCTAAGCTATGCTTTAAGCAATACAACGAGCAACAAATAGACGAAGCGGTAAACCGCGTACTTGAGGACTTAGACCTAAAAGAGATAGCTCACTTAACAGTAGGTAATCCACTAAAAAAATACATTAGTGGAGGACAACGCAAAAGGCTTAACATAGCATTAGAGTTAATACGCGAGCCTTGGGTTTTATTTGTTGATGAACCAACATCGGGGTTATCGTCAATGGACTCGGAGATTGTAATGGACTTAATGAAGGAACAAAGTTCAAAAGGTAAGCTAGTTATCATAAATATACACCAGCCATCGTCGGATATATTTAAGATGTTTGATAAACTACTAATAATGGACAAAGGCGGATACTTAGTTTATTCAGGTAATCCTGCTGACTCGGTAGTATATTTTAAAACTATGAGCCACCACGTTAATGCTAACGAAAGTGAGTGTTATAATTGTGGTAATATTAACCCTGAACAAGTATTACAAATTCTTGAATCAAAGGTTGTTGATGAATATGGTCGTCCTACAAGGATACGAAAAACAACATCTGAGGAATGGGCTGAAAAATATAGAAATAATATTGAAAAAAATCTGCAAATAGATGATGCTGAAGAGCCAAAAGCATTACCTCCAAATGAATTCAAGATACCAAATAAATTTAAGCAGTTTGCCATTTTTATATCACGTAATATAAAATCAAAATTAGCCGACAAACAATACATGCTTATCAACTTTTTAGAAGCTCCTGTTTTGGCTATGATTTTAGCTTATTTTACAAAATACATACATGGCACAAGCGACAACCCTGCGGAATATGTATTCAGTGCAAACGAGAATATACCGATATACTTGTTTATGGCGGTTGTAGTGGCAATATTCTTAGGCTTAATTGTTAGTGCCGAGGAAATTATTAAAGACCGACAATTATTAAAACGCGAATCGTTCCTAAACTTAAGCCGATTTAGTTACATCAATAGTAAAGTGCTGATAATGTTTATTATATCAGCAATACAAACATTATCGTTTGTGGTTATTGGTAATTTAATAATGGAAATTCACGGAATGACTATTGCCCATTGGCTAATATTATTCTCCGTTTCGTGCGTATCAAACCTTATCGGATTAAATGTTTCTGCATCATTCAATTCGGTTGTAACTATATATATTCTAATACCATTTTTAGTTGTGCCACAGTTACTTTTTAGCGGAACAATGGTTAAATTCGATAAGTTACACAAATCGATAAGCTCGTACGACCACGTGCCTGTATTGGGCGATATGATGCCATCGCGTTGGGCTTATGAGGCTATTGCGGTTAAACAATTTAAGGATAATAAATATCAAAAGCATTTCTTTTATTTAGAGCAAGGTAAAAGCGAATCGGTATTTATTTCATCATACTTAGTTCCAGCACTGAACAACGAGATTTCAAAGATAATGTATAGAGAAAATAATAAAGATAGGAATATACAATATCTGCAAAATGAAATAAAAAAATTAAATGAACAAACTCCAAAATATCAGTTTGCCCGAGTTGAGGATATAACAACCGAAAAGTTAGATGAACAGTTAATACAAGAATTACAGAAACACTTGAAACTGATAACTAAATATTATCAGAAACGCCAAAACAAAGCAAGTGCGTTAATAGACAAAAAAGTGTCTGAATTATCAAAAAATGATGCCAATTACCTTATAAACTTAAAGAAGGATAATTATAATGATATGTTAGCCTCATTTGTTTTGAATAAGCAAGAGCTAAACAAAATTTATAAAAGTAAAGACGGATTTGTACAACTTATGAACCCTATTTATAAAGCACCTATCGACAGAAATGGTAGAGCTCATTTTTATTCATCGGTAAAGCAAATAGGTAATTTACAAATTGATACATTTTGGTTTAACATAATTGTTTTATGGATATTCTCAATATTTTTATACATAGTATTATTATTTGATGGTTTACGCAAATTAATTGAATCTATTAGCTTTGGTAAAAAAAGTAGATAATACTAATGTTTAATAATAATTTTTTAATTCTTCATTCTTAAATTTTAATTTAAAGATGAGCATATTAGCCATAATACCAGCACGATACGCATCAACACGTTTTCCTGGAAAACCTTTAGCCAACATTTTTGGTAAACCAATGATACAACATGTATATGAACGTGTTAGCGAAACCTTACCTGCAATAATAGCAACCGACGACCAACGGATATTTGATTCTGCAAAACAATTCAATGCTAATGTAGTAATGACTAAAACCACACACCAAAGTGGTACTGACCGTTGTGCTGAGGCTCTACAAATATTTGAAAAAGAGCAAAATACACAGTTCGATGTAATAATAAACGTGCAAGGCGATGAGCCATTTATACAGAACACACAAATTGAGCAATTAGCAAAACTATTTGAACAACCTCAAACCGATATAGGAACATTAGTAAAACCAATAGAAACAACCGAAGAGCTAATGAACCCTAATAAGGTAAAAGTTGTACTTGGTAACAATAATAAAGCATTATATTTTAGCCGATATCCTATTCCGTATGTTCGTGGTTGTACCGAAGAAGAATTATTAAAAAAACACACCTTTTTTAAGCATATAGGAATGTACGGATATCGTCGTGATATTCTGCTAAACATAACCCAACTACCTAAAAGCACATTAGAAAATGCCGAATCGTTAGAACAACTACGTTGGTTACAAAACGACTACAACATAAAAGTTGACAAAACCGAATTTGAAGGTAAATGTATTGATACCCCAGCCGATTTAGAAGATATTTTACAAAATGGTTTATAGTAATTATAACAAAAACTTATATATTTTATTAATAATCTTTAGTGTTATTTGCTTGTCTTCAAATGCAAATAACACACAAAATTGTTATTGCACTTCTTCTACAAAAGAAAAAACGAAAACACATAAAAATGATAAAAACAACAAATATTCTGCAATAGAAGAATGCATAATTTTACCTACTGAGCCTTGGGCAGAAAAATATTCTAATAACAATTATATAATAGAAATTTATTATTACAATAAGTATATTAATTTAGGATTTATAGGCAATAATATAAGAAAAAGAGCAGGTTCTAATTTTAGCAAAAAGATGTTTGAGAACTACTGGACAAATGGAGGTAATATTAACTTATCAATAAGTACATTTTATAATATAATTAATACAGCAAATAAAGAAGGTGTAAGTTATAAAATAAGGTTCAAGATTAGTTAAGTTTGTTTTTTCTTAATTCTTTTAACAAAATTAAATATAAATTTTTATTTCTACAATTATATCTAAATTCACATTCTTTT
>PDWI01005970.1_pt1 | contig 34947 bp, 25 predicted proteins | sample 1430891 | NCBI WGS metagenome assembly PDWI01 (sample SAMN01162508, study PRJNA174530) | Oral metagenome, whole genome shotgun sequencing project. | biome: Marine environment; feature: Marine mammal; material: Swab sample of the gingival sulcus; isolation source: swab sample of gingival sulcus... | reverse complement strand
GACCTGCCCGCGGGCGTGCGGGAAATTCTGGCCGAAGGGGCGCCGGTGGTGGTCACCGGTTGCGCCGGTTTCATCGGCAGCACCGTCACCGAGGCCCTGTTGGAGCTGGGCTGCCGGGTGACGGGCGTGGATTGCCTGACGGACTACTACGATACGGATCTGAAGCGGGAGAACATGGCGGGTTTCAAGGACCACGCGGCCTTCCGCTACGTGGAGGAGAATCTGCTGGATCTGGATCCCATGGAACTGCTGGCGGGCCAGCGCGTGGTCTTTCATCTGGCGGCCCAAGCGGGTGTGCGCGCCAGTTGGGGCGACACTTTCAGCGAGTATGTGGACTGGAACATCATGGCCACCCAGCGGCTGCTGGAAGCCTGCACGGATGAGCGGGTGGCCCCGCATCTGGCGCGCTTCGTTTACAGCAGCAGCAGCTCCGTCTATGGGGACCAGCTGCAGCTGCCCGTCACCGAGACCGCCCTGCCTCAGCCCCGTTCCCCCTACGGGGTGACCAAGATGGCCGCCGAACACCTTTGTGTCCTTTACGCCATGAACTTTGGCGTGCCCACCAGCAGCCTGCGCTATTTCACGGTCTACGGCCCGCGTCAGCGCCCGGACATGGCCTTCCGCATCTTCATCGAACGGGCCCTGGACGGTGAACCCTTCAGTGTGTACGGGGACGGCAGCCAGACCCGGGATTTCACCTACGTGGGGGATGCCGTGCGCAGCAACCTGCTGGCCGTCGATTGCGCCCGGCCGTGGGAGGTCTTCAACACCGGTGGCGGCAGCCGCATGGTCTTCAGCCGCTGCCTGGAAATGCTGACCCAGATCCTGCGCGAGCGCGTGCCCGGCCTGGAGCCCGTCGTGGAGTACAAGCCCGTGGCCAAGGGCGACGTGAAGGACACCTTCGCCGATCGCACCCACGTGGAGGCCTCCATCGGGTACAAGCCCAGCATCACCTTCCGCGAAGGCTTGACGCGTGAGGTGGACTGGGCCATTGCCAGGAGGGGGACCCGTGGCTGAAACCGGTGACAACGGGGCCCGGACCCGGCTGGCGGTGGTGGTGCCGGCCTTCAACGAGGCCGAGAGCCTGCCTGAACTGGTGGCGCGGCTGGAGGAAGTGCTGACCCGTCTGGGGCGCACCTGGGAGGTGTGGGTCATCGATGACGGCAGCACCGACGGCACCTTCGGCGTGGTGCGCGAGCTGGCCCGCCGCCGGCCCCAGGTCCACGGCCTGCGGTTCGGACGCAACTTCGGCAAGGCGGCGGCCCTGGCCGCGGGATTCCAGGCGGCCGACGCGGAGATCGTCATCACCATGGACGCGGATCTCCAGGACGATCCCGAGGAGATCCCCGATCTGGTGCGGCACATCGACGAAGGCTGGGATCTGGTCAGCGGCTGGAAGCAGGACCGCAAGGACAGCTTCATCAAGAACAACACCAGCAAGATCTTCAACTGGTTCACCAGCCGCATGTGCGGCCTGCGGCTGCACGATTTCAACTGTGGTCTGAAGGCCTACCGGCGCGACGTCACCCAAAGCGTGAAACTTTACGGGGACATGCACCGCTACGTGCCCGCCCTGGCCCATCTGGACGGCTACCGCGTCACCGAGATGCCGGTGCGCCACTTCGCGCGCAAGTACGGGCAGACCAAGTACGGTGTGGCGCGCTTTCTGAACGGCTTCTTCGATCTGCTGACGGTGTACTTCTTGCACGCGCGGCGCACCTCGCCGTTGCATTTCTTCGGGCGCATCGGCCTGGGGTTTCTGGCGGTGGGCGGGCTGATCAGCCTGTACCATTTGTATTTCTGGATCATGACGCAGGCCCTGCGCATGCGGCCCAGTCTGCTGCTGGGGTTCGTCTTCATCCTGGTGGCCTTCCAGTTCATCAGCTTGGGCCTGATCGCGGAATTGGTGGTGGCCGGTCGCAAGCCGGAGCTGGCCTTCCGTGTGGCGGACCGTGTCTGAGCGCTTGGCTGAGCCGCGGCCGCCTCTGGCGGTGGTCGTCGTCAACTGGAACGGCCGGGCCGATCTTCCCGACTGCCTGGGCAGCCTCAGCGGGGGCTCCAGCCTGTGGCCGCGGGTGATCATGGTGGACAACGGGTCGCGGGACGACTCGGTGGCCTGGACGCGGGAGCACCATCCCGAGGTGGAGATCATCGAGACGGGGGAGAACAGGCGCTGGGCCGGCGGCAACAACGCGGCCCTGCGGCGCCTGCGGCAGGAAGGCTTCCAGGGCTATATCTTGCTGCTGAACAATGACACCATCGTGCCCGAGGGTAGTCTGCGGCGCCTGGTGGAGGCCCTGGCGGCTACCCCGGAGGCCTGGGCCGCCACGCCGCGCATCTGCTATGCGGCGCGCCCGGCCCTTATCTGGTATGATGGTGGCCTGGTGGGGCGCTACAGCGGCTGGGTGCGCCATGCCGGTCTGCGCAAGATGGCCGATGGCCAGGCAGACAACCGCCGCTTCGTGGACTACGCCACCGGTTGCGCCTTCATGATCCGCAGCGAGGTGCTGGATCGTGTGGGCCTGCTGGACGAAGGTTATCACTTCTACGGTGAGGATGCCGACTACAGCCTGCGCCTGCGCGCCGCCGGTGGCCGCATCCTGCATGTGCCACGCTCCCTGGTGCTGCACAAGGTGAGCGCCAGCGTGGGGGGTGACAGCCCGCGCAAGGCCTGGTTGCGCAGCCGCAGCCATGTGCGCCTGCTGCGCAAGCACTGGCCGCGCTCTCGCTGGCCGCTGCTGCTGGGGCCGCAGTTGGCCTTTCTGGGGGGGCATAGCCTGTGGCATCTTTGGCATGGGCGTCCGGAAACGGCGCGGGCCGTGTGGCTGGGCGCTTTGGATGAATTGCGGGGCGTGGAATACTCCTGACCCGCTGGACTGAAGGAAGAGGAATTGGTCAAGAACCGAGGCACAAAGCACGGCAAGGACAAACCGCGGCCGGAGGCGCCGACCCGGACTCTGGCGGGCATCCGGCTGCCGGACTGGGGCCGGTGGGTTCTGGCCGTCGTGTGCCTGTGGGCGGTGCTGGCCTTCGTCTACGGCGGAGCCCTGACCCAGGGACAGGTCTTCCAGGCGGCGGACACCCATAATGCCGAAGCCTTCGCCGCCGTGGGGGATGCCGGTCTGGCCGCGGGGCATTATCCCCTATGGAACCCTTATCTCTTCGCCGGCATGCCCTCCTTCGGCTCCGTGGCCTATCTGAAGTATGTGTATCCGCCTTCGGTCCTGTTCAACACTCTGCAGGGTTGGGGGCTGCCGCCGCTGACCTGGATGTTCGGGCATCTGCTCTTTGGTGGTCTGGGCATGTTCTGGCTGTTGCGGCGCTGGGAATTGCCGCTGGCGTCCCTGTTGCTGGGCGCGGTCGTCTTCCTGCTCTTTCCCAAGGTGGTGGCCTGGGGCGTGCATGGGCATGGCTCCAAGCTGGGCGCGGCCATGTATCTGCCCTGGATCGTGGGCAGCGTGTGGCGGGTGCTGGATGGCCGGGGCTGGCGTTACGTGGGCTGGACGGCCTTGTTGCTGGGGTTGCAACTGCTGCGCAGCCATCCGCAAATCTCCTTCTACACCCTGGGCTTGGTGGCCTGGCTGACCTTGTGGAACGGCGTCTGGGCCCTGGATGGGCGCACCGCCGCGGCGGCCGGGCGGCGCTGGGGCCGGGCGGCCATGGTGCTGGCGGGCCTGGTGGTGGGGTTCATGATCGCGGCCATCCTGCTGCTGCCCATGCAGCAGTACGCGGGGATCAGTATCCGGGGTCAAGACACGGCGGACGGAGGAGGCGTGGGCCTGGACTACGCCACGGGCTGGTCTCTGGCTCCGGGAGAGTACGGCTCCACCCTGCTGCCCATGGCCGCGGGCTTTGGCAAGGCGACCTACATGGGGTATATGCCCTTCAATGACTACCCCAACTACTTCGGGTTTTTGTTGCTGGCGCTGGCGGCGGCAGCCTGTATGCGGGGGCGGCGCAGTCTGCCGGCGGCGCTGGCGGCGCTCAGCCTGCTGGCTGTCTTCGTCTCCTGGGGCAACCATGGTTTCGGCTTCTACGAATGGATTTACGGCTGGGTGCCGTTCTTCAACAAGTTCCGCGTGCCCAGCATGATCCTGATTCTGCCGGCCTTTGCGGCGGCCATCCTGGCGCCCCTGGGCGCGACCCGGCTGGCGGGAAGCGGGGCTGGAACGGCTGGAGTTGGGACGGTTGGGGCCGGGACGGTCTGGCGCGGGCCGCTGATCTTCGCGGCGATCCTGGCCGCCCTGGGCCTGATGCTGTTTCTGGGCGGGCTGACGGGGCTGGCCGCCGGCTTTTACCGGGCGGATTTGCAGGAACTGGCCCGGGCCAGCGGACGGCAGGCACCGGATGTGTTGCTGGATAGCGCCTGGAACCTGCACCGCGGCAGCCTGATCCTCATCGGTCTGGTGTTGTTGACGGCGGGTGCGGCCACCTGGGCCCGCACGCGGGCTACGGTGCTGGGCGATGGTCGCCTGGCATGGGTGCTGATGGTGCTGATGGTGGTGGATCTGGGGGCGGTGGATCGCCTGATCGTGCACCCGGATCGGGGACTGCAGACGGTGGTGCAAGACCCCCAGGGGCGGGCCCGTTTGGTGCCCAGTGGAGCCTTGCTCCGGAAGCATCGGGACTCTGCTCTCCGCGCCGGTCCCGGCGCCGGGGTGCTGGCGGAGATGGTCGGCCATGACCGGGTCTATCCTCTGGGGGCGGAGGGCAATCAGAACATCTGGATGGCCGATGGTATCCGCAGCCTGGGCGGCTACCACCCGGCCAAGCTGGCGGCCTACGAACAGATCCGCAAGCGTCTGTACCATCCGGAAGCCCCGGCTCTGGAACTGGGCAACTGGTTGGCCGGTCGGGTGCTCAGTTACGGCACCACGTTCAACGACCCGCAGCTGGAGGCCCTGGCCACCCTGGGGGCGGATCTGGACGCGGCGGCGGCCACCGGCACCCGTCCTGTCTTCTACCCGAACCGTTCCGCGCTGCCGCGCGCCCGGCTCATGGATTCGTGGACTCCCGTTTCCTCGTTGCCGGAAAAGGACGCTCTGGAGCCGTTTCTGGACGGTATCCAGGCCGGCCGCATCGATGTGCGCCGGACCACCTATCTGCTGGAAAAGCCCGTTCCGGAGCCCCAGCCGACGGCCCAGGAGTTGCCGGTTCCGGTGTTCGTGACCGACGGGCTGGACGAAGTCGTTCTGCGAACCGAGAGCCCCACGGCGGCCCTGCTCTTGCTGGCCGATATGATGGTCCCGGGCTGGAAGGTGGAGGTGGATGGCCGGGCGCGGCCCCTGTTGCGGGCCGATCTCGTGTTGCGGGCGGTGGCTCTGGAGGCGGGATCGCACACGGTGCGCTTCCATTATTCGGACCCGGCCGTGAGCCGGGGATTGACGCTGACGCTGGCGGGAGGGACGCTGACATTGTTGATGATCCTGCTGCCATCCATTCTGCCGCGCCGGCGGCGTTCCGGACAGGAAACAGAAACATCATGAGCCAGGCCGACCACTGCCGCACCCTGCCTTCCTTGCCTCCGGTGGAAAAACCGGTGGTGGTGGTGCCCACGTACAACGAGGCGGACAATATCGGCGAACTGATCCCCCAGATCCTGGCCCAGGACACGCGACTGAGCGTGCTCGTGGTGGACGACAACTCCCCCGACGGCACGGCGGCCATCGTCAAGGGTCTGGCGGGCTTCGGTGACCGCATTCTCATCCTGGAGCGGCCAGGCAAGCAGGGTTTGGGCGCGGCCTACATCGCCGGCTTCCAGTGGATTCTGGAGAACACGGACTTCGATGCCGTCTTCGAGATGGACGCCGACTTCAGCCACAGCCCCGACGCCTTGCCGCACTTCCTGGAAAAAATCCAGACCCATGACCTGGTTCTGGGCAGTCGCTACCTGGAGGGGATCACGGTGGTGAACTGGCCTCTCAGGAGGCTCATCCTCAGCGTGGGGGCCAACATCTACGCCCGCTTCATCACGGGCATGCCCATCAAGGACAGCACCGGCGGCTTCAAATGCTTCCGTCGCGGCACCCTGGAAATGCTGCCCCTGGAGAGTATCAAGAGCGATGGCTACAGCTTCCAGATCGAGATGAACTATCACTGCTGGAAACGCGGGCTGCGCATCAAGGAAATACCCATCATGTTCGTGGACCGGCAGGTAGGGGTCAGCAAGATGTCCCGCCGGATCATCTTCGAAGCCATGTGGATGGTCTGGGCCCTGCGTTTGCGTCGGATTCCGTAGGCGGGAGATATGTTGAAGCTGGCCATCGTCATCATCCACTACAATTCGAGCGCGGATCTGGACCGCTGCCTCGAATCGTTGGTGGCGTGCGCCCCGGCGGTGGAACACGCTGTCCATATCGTGGACAACCAGAGCACGGACGAAGGCCTGGATGCCGTTCATCAGCGCTATCCGCAATTCCAGTGGACCTTCAGCGACGAGAACCTGGGTTACAGCCGCGGGGCCAACCTGGGCATGAGCCAGGTGGAGGCGGAGTATTATCTCATCCTGAATCCCGATATCGTGGTTCAGCCCGAGGCCCTGGACAATCTGCTGGCCTTTGCGGAGCGTACGCCGCGCGCGGGGATCGTCGGACCGCAACTGCTGAACCCGGATCTTACCATCCAGCACAGTTGCCGCCGTTTCTACACCCTGAACACGCTTCTGCTGCGGCGCACCTTCCTGGGTAAGATCTTTCCCGACAGCACCACGGTGCGCCGCCATCTGATGCTGGATTTCGATCATCGGAGCAGCCGGCCCGTGGACTGGGTCATCGGCGGCTGCATGCTGGTGCGCCGTACGGCCATGGAACGCACCGGCCCCATGGATGAGCGCTTCTTCCTCTACTTCGAGGATGTGGATTGGTGCCATCGCATGTGGCAGGCGGGGTGCGAGGTGGTTTACACTCCGGAGGCCCGGTTCATCCACCGGCATCGTCGCGAAAGTGCCCAGGGCAAGTTCAACCGCACCTTCTGGCTGCACCTGGGTAGCCTCATCTCCTTCTACGAGAAGTGGGGGGCCTTGGTCTGGCTGCTCAAGAAGTGGCGCGAACCCCTGCTGGTGATGTTGCTGTGGGCCTTGGACATGGCGGGCATGGCGGCGGCCTTCGTGGGCGCCTACGGTTTGCGCAAATTGTTGGGCGGGTTCTTCAGCGAGGGGCTGTATCCTTTTGCCGAGTATCGCCCCCTGCTGCTTTTCAGCCTGTTGGTCGGTACGCTGGTCTTCCTGTTGACGGGGCGCTACACCGGGGTGCGGTCGCGCCGGCCGCGGCGTCTGCGGGCGCACCTCAAGCAGGTAGGTGTCGTCTCGGTCCTGTTGCTGGCGGCCACTTATCTGGGGCATCTGGAGGTGGTGAGTCGGGCCGTGTGGCTGTTCTTCATCCCTCTTTTCGCCTGGACCACCTCCCTGGGCATCCAGCGGCGCCTGGAAAAGGGTTATCTCAGCCTGGAACGCACCTTGCTGGTGGGGCCGCCGGATGTGCTGCGGGAGTGGCTGGAGCGGCCGCGTAGTTTGGTGGCCGAGGGGATTGATGTGGCCGGCTATATCTGGGGCTCTTCCGCCGCGGAAAGCGCGGGGCCGCCTCTTCTGCAGGGAGGCACCGTTCCTTGGCTGGGCACCTTGGCGGATCTGGGCGAAACGGCCCAGCGGTATCGCATCAGCCAGATTATTTTCTGGCAACGTCCTTCCCCAGAGGGGCCCTCGCGCCGGCAACTGGCTTTGTTGCGGCGTTTGCGTGTGCGGCTGTGCTGGAATCTGGAGGATGTCTGGTTGCTGACCAGCGGGGCGCGGCCCGAGCGGATCGGCGGGGACTGGAGCGCCGTGCAGACCCATGCCGCCGGGTCGGTTCTGCGTGGCGGCCTGCTGAGGCTGGGGTCGTTCCTGGCGGGAGCGCTTCTGGTTGTCCTGACCTTGCCGTTCTGGCTGGCTTTGCGTTTGCTGCGGATCCCGCGCGGGGCTTCGGCCGCGCGCCGGGTGCCCACCCGGGATCCCTGGGGGTACGACCCCACCGTCACGCTCGCGGTGGGTCAGGACGGTGGCACGCTACCGCTGCTCTGGCAATGGCCTCTGGCCTGGGACCTGGTCCGGGGCCGCTTGAATTTGACGGGGCCGCGGACGGTGGCCGGTCCCGCGCCCAAGACCGGAATCTCGGCCATGGCGTTCTGGAAACGCCAGCCGGCGGTGCCGGGGTTGACCGGAGACTGGGCCCGGGGCATGACCCCCGAACCGGTAGCCGGCGGCTGGAAGTCTCTGTTCACTGTATGGAAAACGCTGTGGCGCGATCCCGGCGGATTCGGGGTCATCGCACCGGATGCTCCCGTCGCCGGAACCCAACCCGATGCCCATGAGGTGCCCTGATATGTTGCGAACCAAATTGCGGACCAAGTTCCTAATCCCGTTTTCTGGAAAAGCCGTGTTCCTGCCCGCTCTGCTGGCCGTTCTCTTGTGGCCGGTCCTGTCCCTGTCCCAGCAGGAATTCCAGTCCCTGCTGACCGAACGGGAGATCACGGCTCTGCTGGCCGTGGAAGATGTCGTCCTGGGCGGGTTGGATGGCGGTGGTCTGCTGATCTGGGACGCGGATGATCTCACCAACGTGACCCAGCTGCGTTCCGGGCAATCCCTGGGCGGGAACATCGTCAGCGACTTGGCCTATTCCGGCCGATATGTCTGGGTGGCCACGGAGGAGGGCGGGTTGACCCGGATCGGTGATGTGGGCGGGAACCCGTCCTATCGGCCTTACGCCGGCAACCTGGGCGGCCTGGACATAACGGCCGTGGCCGGGACGGTCATCGGCAACAGCGAACGGGTTTATTACGCCATGGACGGGAGCGGTCTGGGGCTGATCACCGACGGTCTGCCCGGCGCCATCTACACCGCGGACCAAGATGGCCTGCTGGACAACAACATCAACGATTTGATCTTCTTCGAAGATGTCCTGTATATCGCGACTCCTTCGGGAGTTTGCCGGTTCGCCGACAACACGTTCACCACCATCAACGACGGCTTGAGCAATGTGCAGGTACGGACCCTGGCCCTGGACCCCGCTGGCGCGCTGGTTTGCGGCGGCGCCGGTGGCGTGTTCCGCTGGGATCCCGCGGCCGGCTCCTGGAACAATCTGGGCTGGAGCCAGGGGCAGGTGACCCACTTGGGCTCCCATGGAGGTGCCCTGTGGGGGTTGAGCCTGTTGTCCGGTGGTGATGGCCGTCTCGGGCGCTATGTCGCCGGCAGCTGGGAGTACCCGCCGGTGCCGGACCAGAAAGTCACGGCCTTGTATGCCGGGACGACCCTGTGGCTGGGAGGACGCGACAGTCCCGCGGGGATGGATGCTTCGGCCAACGGCTTCGCCTGGCTGGCCCGCTGGGATGGGCAGGATAATTGGACGGTGCAGATTCAGGATGCCTCTCTGGTCTACAATGCCTGTGGCGTGGCCGTCGAGAACGACGGGACCCGTTGGGTGGGCTCCTTCGGGGGCAAGGCGTTTTCCGGGATCGGGGATGCCGGCAACCACCATTTCTACGAGCTGGCCACGGTGGACAATGACAGCACGGGTCTGTTCAACCATTACGCCAACTTCCTGACCATGGCCGCGGACAACGCGGGGGTGGTGTACGCCGCCCAGTATACCGCCGGTATCATCCGTTACGATAAGAACAACGATGAAACGGCTCTTATCCATCCGGGCAATTCGGCCATGTCGGGGGGCCACATCGTCAACATGGTGGTCCATCCGGACGGCCCGCTGTTCATGCTGCACGACTGGGCGGATGAGCAGAAGGTGCAGATCCTGCTGGACCCCGCCAACTGGGAAGACCCCGCCAACTGGCTGGACGTTCCCCAGGGCGGCGAAGGCATCGGCACGGGCACGGGGGTCTTTGACGTGGCGGTGGAAAGCCGCGACGTGATCTGGTTCATGGTTGAGGGCACGGGGCTGGTGCGTTGGGATACCAACGGTCTGCTCCGCGGCCCCGAGGATGATCTGACCTGGAACGATTTCCAGGATGATTTCTGGTCCGGCCCCATGGGCGATGTGGCCATGAGCCGCAACAACCTGACCCAGGGCATGGCTCTGGATATGGCTCCGGACGGCTCTCTCTGGGTTGGCGGAGACGGCGTGACCCGGGTGACCTTCGACGGGAACAACCAGCTGATTCTGCAGGACGACTATTCCACCAAAATCGCGGATTACGAGAGCGGCCTGATCAACAGCGCCGTGCGCGATCTGGCGGTGGATCGGAACGGGGACCTGTGGGTGCTGAACCAGGCGGGGCTGAACCGTATCGCCTGGGATACGGACCGCCCTGAGATCGACGCCTACTTCAACCTGGCGCGCTACCTGAGCACGCCTCTCTACACCCAGCTTTACAGCACCAACACCGTGACCGAGTTGCCGGGAGGACTTTATTACCGTCTGGTGAGCAGCGCGGATCGCGGTATCCTGGCGATGACCGCCAGCACAGGCGCGGTGAGTTGGGAGGTGCAGCAGAAAGCTGAAGCGAATGTCGGCGATCTGGCCGGCGTCTACTTTTACCCCCAGCCCTTCAGGCCCGGCCGGGACAGTGGTCTGCTGAAGATGGCGGGTGTGCCCGCGGATGCCGCCAATGGTGACGGGGCCCGCGTGGAGATCTACAATCTGGAAGGGCAGCTAGTGTACAGAAACAGCCACATCAGCGAGGCCGATGGTTTCTGGTCAGGGAAGAACCGTAGGGGCCTTCCGGTGGCCTCGGGAATGTATATGCTCAAACTGACCTGGAGGAACCAGGTCGCAACCCGTTGCCTGGCAGTGGTGCGCTGAACCCTGGTCACGGCTCTTTCTTCACGGAGAAAATGATGGGCTTCATACCCGAGGCAAAAAGCAACCCGATACAGCGTCCCCGCCTGCTGGTGGTGGGCGCCGGTGTGGCCGGCCAGTCCCTGGTCAAGGAAATCCAGGCGGACAAGCTGCCGGTGCAGCCGGTGGCGTTCCTGGATGATGATCCCACCCTCCAGGGCAAGGAAATCTGCGGCCTGCCCGTGGTGGGGGGCACCGGCGATCTGCTGACGGCCGCCCGGCAGACGGGCGCGCAGGAGGTCCTGCTGGCCATCCCCTCGTCGGGCGGCACCCTGGTGCGCCGTCTGGTCATCCTCTGCAAGCGGGCGGGCCTGCCGTTCCGCATCGTGCCGGGGCTGCGCGCCATCATCGAAGGGGATGTGCATTTCGGGCATGTGGCCCCCGTGGCGCCGGAGCATCTGCTGGGACGCGAGACGGTGGTCTTTCAGGACCAGCAGGCCGCCTCGGTGGTGGCCGGCCGCTGTGTGCTGGTCACGGGTGCCGGCGGCAGCATCGGTGGCGAACTCTGCCGGCAGATCCTGTCCCTGCGTCCCCGCCGCATGCTGCTGCTGGGGCGGGGCGAGAACAGCATCTTCGAGATGCTCACCGAGCTGGAACCGCGCGCGGGCGACACCGAATTGATCCCCATCATCGCCGATGTGCGCGCGGGCGATCGCATGGACCGCTTGGCCGAGTCCTACCATCCCGACATCGTTCTGCACGCGGCGGCCCACAAGCATGTGCCCCTGATGGAGAATCATCCGGACGAGGCCGTCCTGGTCAACGTGGGCGGCACGGCCAACGTCATCCGCTTCGCGCGCCGGGCGGGGGCCGAACGTTTCGTGTTGATCAGCACCGACAAGGCGGTGCAGCCCGCCAGCGTCATGGGGGCCACCAAGAAACTGGCCGAGATGACGGTGCGGGCCGCCGCGGCGGAGGAGCCCAACGGGACCCGCCTGATGATCGTGCGTTTCGGGAACGTGCTGGGCAGCCGAGGTTCGGTGGTGCCTTTCTTCATGAAGCGCATCGCCGCGGGGCTACCCCTGCCGGTGACCGATCCACGCATGACGCGCTACTTCATGACCATCAAAGAGGCGGCGCAGCTGGTGATCGAGGCCATGGTCATGGGCGAGCGCGGCATGACCTACATCCTGGAGATGGGCAAGCCCGTGTCCATTCTGGAACTGGCGGAAAATCTTCTGGCCCTCAGCGGATTCGATCCCGCCGATGGCGGTGGAGGGCCCGGCATCAGCTTCACCGGGCTGCGGCCGGGCGAACGCCTGCACGAGATCCTGAACGAACCGGGGGAGGATCTGGTGGCCAGCGATCACCCCCTGATCCGGCGGGCCCGGCCCCGTGGCGCCGCGGCGGTGCTGCCGGCGGCGGATCGCCAGGCCCTTTGTGACCTGGCCCGACAAGGCGCGGTGGCCCCCCTGCGCCGGAAGCTGGCCTCCCTCCTGGACAATCCGGAACTGGAAACCGGGCCCTGCATTCTCTCAGCCACACCAAAGGACACCCCATGAGCGCCGACACAGCCAACCGCCGTTTCATCACGCGGGAAGAATTCCTGCCCTTCTTCAAACCGGATATCGGCCCGGCCGAGATCGATGCCGTCACCGAGGTGCTGCGCTCCGGTTGGTTGACCTATGGGCCGAAGGTACGGGAATTCGGCACCGCCTGTGGCGACTATCTGGGGGTGGCGCATGCCGTGCCCGTGGCCAGCGCCACCGCGGGGCTTTTCCTGGGGCTGAAGGCCCTGGGGGTGGGACCCGGTGATGAGGTCATCCTGCCCAGCGTGACCTTCGTGGCCACCCTGACGGCGGTGCTGCACTGCGGCGCCCGGCCGGTGCTGGTGGATATTCACCCGGAATATCTGGGGATGGATCCCGCGGCCCTGGCTCGGGCCATCACACCCCGCACCCGGGTGGTGGTGCCGGTGCATATGGCGGGGCATCCCTGCCAGGTGGCCGAAATCCTGGACATTGCCGGAAAGAACGGCCTCCGGGTCATGGAAGACGCCGCCCACGCCTTCGGGACCGAATTCGCCGGCAAGCGCATCGGTGGTTTCGCGGACCTGACGGTGTTCAGCTTCTACGCCACCAAGTGCATCACCTCCGGGGACGGGGGCCTGGTGACGACCAACGACGCCGAGCTGGCCGAGCGCCTGCAACGCCTCAGCTTTCACGGCATGGACGGCAACGCCTGGCAGCGCTACGGGGACAAGGGGCGTTGGTATTACGAGATCATCGAACCCGGTTTCAAGATGCACCTGGGCGATCCCGCCGCGGCCCTGGGTCTGGTTCAACTGGGCCGTTCGGACGCCTTCATGGCCCGCCGGGCAGAGATCTGCCGCGCCTACAACGAGGCGTTCGCGGATCTGCCCGGCGTGTGGACCCCCTCCGAGGCGTCCTGGGCGCGCCACGCCTGGCACCTGTACATCCTGCAGGTGGACCCGGCCCTGGTGCGGGAGGGGCGCGACGGCCTGATCGCCGACCTGACGGAGAACCGCCTGGGCAGTTCCGTGCACTTCATCCCTCTGCATCGGCACCCGGCCTTTGCTCAACTGGGTGAGGAATTCGCCTCCCAACTGCCGGAGACGGAGCGTTATTACGCGCGGACCGTGAGCCTGCCCCTGTTCCCGGCCATGAGCGATGCCGACGTCCAGGATGTGATCACCGTCGTGCGGCAGAGCGTGGAAAGCCGCCTCCTTTCATGAGCGCCGGCCACGACAGCCTGGAAATCGTGTGCCGGGACAGCGCGCCCGCGGACTGGGATACGCTGCTGGCGGCCGATCCCGCCGCCGACTACTTCCACACCCCGCACTGGAGCGAAGCCGCCGGCCGCAGCTGGCCCGGGGTGAAGCCTTTCTGGCTGTGTGCCCGGCAGGCGGGTCGGCTGGTGGGGGGCATGGCGGCGGTGCGGCACACCGGTCGTGTGGCCCGTCTGGAAAGCGGGCTGGACGGCACCAGCGGGGGACCGCTGCTGGATCCCACCCTGGAACCGGCGCGGCAGGAGACGGTTTTCACGTCCCTGCTGGCAGCCTACCTAAAGGAACGTCAGGGGGCGCTGCCCGCCGTGTGTCTCACCTTCAACGCCCAGCATGAAGCCCGTTATGGCCGTCTCATGCGGAACCATCCCGAGCCCTGGCAACGCAGCGAGAATCCTGGAGCGGTGGTGCCCCTGGAAGGGGGGCCGGAGCAGGTGGCAATGACCCGCATGGTCGGGAACAAGCGGAACGAGCGCAACCGGGCCCTGCGGCGCGGGGTCAGCGCCACGGCCGGGAACGATCCCGCCCTGCTGCGCGCCTACTATCCCTTTTTCGAGGAGGCCTGTGCCGTCTGGGGCAAGGTGCCCACCCCACTGGCTTTCCTGGAGGATCTGCTGCGGGATCGGCAGCGTGTTTACTTCGTGTCCGTCATACACGAAGGGCAGATGCTGGGCGGCCATCTGAATCTGCTGTACGGGGGGCGGGCGGTGGCCTGGAACGGGGTCACGGATCGGCGGCACGCCCGCACCCTTTTTCCCGGCACGATGAGCGTGTGGGGGGATGTCGTCGCCGGCTGCGAGCGCGGGGCCCGTATTCTGGACCTGGGCGGCAGCGGCGGGGTGGTCAGCCTGGAGCGCTTCAAGAAGTACTTTGGCGCCGAAACCGAAGAACGCGGCCACTACGTTCTGGAGCCTGCTTCTCTGAAGCTGTTGCGTGGGGGCAAGAAGATACTGAACCGTTTCCGCAGCGCGGACGGCGGCCGGCGCTGGCACGATGAGGCTGCGGCTGCTGATAACGCTACGGATACCGATAACGCTACGGATATAGGAGCCGACTCGTGAGATTGCTGCGCGCCGGGGCCCGGATCCTGTTCAGCCGGGTGGGGCAGGTGCTGGCCAACGCGGCGGTGGTGATGATCGTGGCCCAGACGCTGGGGCCGGGTGGCATGGGGCACTACAGCCTGACGGTGGCCGTGGCCATGCTGCTGGGGTCTTTGCTGGGCGGGGGCATGGGGGTGGCCGCGGTGCCGCCCTTGCGCCAGGACCGTCTGCCGGCGGCGCGCATGCTCAAGGCCCAACTGCTGTGGGCCGGGGGCATGGTTCTGCTCATGTTTGTCCTGGCCGTCGTAACCCTCAGCGGGCAGACGGCCATCTTCTTCCGGGACCATCTGGGCTGGTTCCCCGGATTGGGCTTTGCGGCGGTGATCGCGGCGGCCTCCATCCTGGGTTTCGAAGTTTTCAGCTACGATCTGCTGGCGCGGGGACGCCTGGTGGTCAGCGCGGCCATCAACGGCTATCGGGCCATGGGGCATCTGGCGGCCATCGGGCTGCTGTGGGCTGTGGGCGGATTGGATTTCGCGCGGGCCGTGGGGATTTTCGCGGCCGCCCAGCTGGCGGGTGCCGTGGCGGTGCTGATCACTCTGCAGCGGGATATCCGCCGGCGCCGTCATCCTGAACCCGTCAGCCAGGGGTTGCCGCCGGAGGATCTACCCACGGATCTGGACAGCCGCAGCCTGGCGGGCCTGATCCGCTTCAACCTGTCGCGGGGCTGGGTGGGCCAACTTTCGGCCGTGGCCTACTTTCTGCTGCTGCGCCTGGACCAGGGGCTGCTGGAGCATTTCAAGGGGGCGGCGGAGGTGGGCATCTACTCCGTGGGCGTGTATGTGGGGGAGATGCTCTGGCTGTTGCCCGGAGCCCTGACTCCTCTGCTGGTGCACAGTTCGGCCCGCAACCAGGGCGATCCGGACCGGGAACGCACGGCGGCTCGGGCCCTGCGCATCGGTTTGGGGCTGGTGATCGCGGCGGCGGTGCCTTTGTACTTCCTGGCCCAGCCCCTGCTGGAGCTACTGGCCGGCGGGGAATACTCCGCGTCGGGGGCCAGCCTGCGGGCTCTGCTGCCGGGCATCGTGGCCTTCGCGCCCGGGGTGGTCCTGGCCGGGGACTTCATCGGGCGCGGCAAACCCCACTGGAATACCCAGGCCAGCGTGTTGACGGTGGTGGTGAACCTGATCGGGGCCTTCCAGCTGATCCCGCGTTATGGGGCGGTGGGGGCCGCCTATTCCAGTTCCATCGCCTACGCGTCCGGGTGCGTGCTGATGCTGGTGCGCTTTCGTATGGTCACCGGCTTCAGCTGGGGCCGTATCTTTCTAGGGCGCCATCGGGCCTGGCTCCGACGCCTGCGGGGGCGCGACACCACCTGACCCCACCCTTCACCCCACTCATCACCACCGCCCTGCTCGGGGCGGTTTTTGCGTTATTACGCCTTCTGAACAGGGGAATCAGGTTTTTTTAATATGGTGGTTGACATGGCGCGGGGCTGTGGGGTATATTTGTGGAGTCAGGTGGAGAATAAAGTCGAAAAGTGGAGTAAAATAGGATCGATGGCGGAGGCCCACGGAGGGGCACTGGGGCACAAGGAGGTTGCCTGGACTGCCGGAAATTCCTGACGACCAGCCTTTTCCCGGATTAGCCGCGCCCGGGCCACCTGACACCAGTTTTCTGATTTTCGCCGCCGTAAGGCAGATTCGGGTCGTTTCATGAGCACGGAACCCTTGGCCAGCAACACAGACGTGACGCCGCCCACCTTCCACGGGAGTCATACCCGCAAGGTGGACGCCAAGGGGCGGTTCCATCTGCCCTTCCAGTTCCGTCCGCCCAAGGCCGAGGATGAGCCCGAGGATGGCGAATCCCGTGAGAAGTACATGCTCAGCCCGGGCCCGGACGGATCGGCGGCCCTGTCTCCGTACGCGGTGTGGCTGGATCGTTTCAACGATCGGCCCGAGGGACTGAGCAAGCGCGAGCATATCCGGAACCAGCGACTCATGAGCCTGAACAGCCACATGCTCATTCCGGACAAGCATGGTCGCGTGGCGCTGCCCGCCAAGGTCAAGGAGGCCCTGGGGGTGGATAAGGAAGTGGTGGTCGTGGGCATGGGGCTGCACATGGAGGTGTGGTCCGCCGATCGGGTGGTTGGAGGTGGCGCCGCCGACCAGATGCCCAGTGACGACTACCTGTACGATTTCTTCGGTTAGGTCCCACGGAGGGGACGCCATAGGGAAGGAGCCCGCGATGCGCAGAGAGTTGACCCCGCGGCCCACCGGAACGGACTCCGGTGTGGGGCGATTGGAAATCGAGGTCAGCAGGGTGGATTCCGTCGTGCGGGTCGCTCTCTCGGGCATTCTGGATGAAGCGGGGTTGGAAAGAGTCATCGGCCGGGTGGCACCGATGCTGACGGGCCGGGGGCAGAGGGTGATCTTGGACGGTTCCCGTCTGGTCCACATGGATTACCGCAGCACCCGGTCACTCATCCGCTGGAACCGCAATCTGCGCCGGTTCAGTCATACCCTCCATCTCGGGGGATGGAATGACTATCTCCGGGCCATCCTGTGCATGGAAGACTGGGAGCGGGAACTGGGCTTGCCCCTGGTGCCGGCGGCCTCCCCGGCGCGCGGCGGTGGTCTCCGTCAGGCGGATTCGTGAACGATGCGCCCCATGTCCCCGTTCTCAGGGATGAGTCCCTGGAATTGCTGCAACCCGGTCCGGGGCGGCGGCTGGTGGACGGAACCTTCGGCTTCGGCGGGCACAGCCGCCTGATGGCCGAGGCCGGGGCGGAGGTCCTGGGCCTGGACCTGGACGCCGTGGCCCATGCCGCGTGCTTGGATCTGGCCGGGAAATATCCCGGCCTCTGCTGTCAGCGCATCTCTTTTCGGTATCTGGAGCAGGCGCTCAAACAGCAGGGCTGGTTCCGGGTGGACGGAGTCCTGCTGGATCTGGGGGTCAGCAGTCTGCAATTGGATGATCCCGCCAAGGGCTTCAGCTACCGGGCGGACGGCCCCCTGGACCTGCGTTTCAACCAGGACGAAGGTGCCAGCGCCGCTGATATCATCGCCGGCCTGAAGGAAAAGGAACTGGCGGACCTGATCTACCGGTACGGGGAGGAGCGGGGCAGCCGCCGCATCGCCCGGGCACTGGTCAGGGCTCGGGACGAGGCCCCCGTCGCGACCACGGCCCGGCTGCGGGAAATCGTCGAGGGGGTGCTGCCCCGGGGGGCCAAGGCCGCACCGGTGCTGAGCCGGGTGTTCCAGGCACTGCGCATCGCGGCCAACGCGGAGTTGGAGGCCTTGGAGGAGGTCCTGCAGCAGTTGCCCCGGGTGCTGAAGCCCGGCGGGCGTTTCGTCATCATCAGTTATCACTCCCTGGAGGATCGACTGGTCAAGCGGTTCATCGATCGGGAGAAAAAGGATTGCCTGTGCCCGCCGGAGCTGCCCGTGTGCGCCTGTGACCATAAGGCGCGGCTCAGGCCCCTGACCCGACGGGCCGTGAAAGCCTCGCCCGCGGAAGAGAAGAGCAACCCCCGCAGCCGTAGCGCGCGCCTGCGGGCGGCCCAGATTCTGTAGCCGGATCGCGACCGGCATTCGGGAAGGAAGAGACATGGCCGGAATCACACGCCTGACCCACCTCGGCAGCGGTCCCCGGATGATACCCGGCGACGGGATGATGGCGGACGATGGAGCCATGGCGCGCCGCAAGGGCGTGGTCACCGGCCGGCTCGTTATCGGCCTGATGGTATTCCTCTATCTGGGCCTGGTCATGTCCAGCCGCGTGTTCCTGGCATCCCAGATCACGGACCAGCGCGCGCGCATCGCCAATCTGGAAAGCCGCAAGGAATTCCTGGAAGCCAGCAACGCCGATCTGCACCGTCGCTGGTTCGCCGCCTCGGCTCCGGCGGTGGTCATGGAACGGGCCCGGACGGAACTGGGGCTGGTGGCGACGGAAACGCCGGGACCGGTGCTGGTTCTGCTGCCTGATCACACGGCTGAGCGCAGCCAACTGGCCGCCCTGCGCGCCGGAGTGGAGCAGGTGTTCCACGGGACCATGGTCTCCCTGCAACCCAGGGCGGCGCACGCTGATCCGGTGACCACTGGGGGGGAATGATGTTCGATCAGGGCCGCGGCCGGTTCCGCATCCTGCACATCATCCTCCTGGTGACCGGCCTGGCATTGGCCGGTCGCGTCGTACAGATCCAGATCTTCCAGCATCGGGAATGGCGCCAGGTGGCCGAATCCGCCTGGAGCGATGACATCGCCATCGCCCCGGAACGCGGCAACATCTACGACAGGGCCATGCGCCCCCTGGCGCTGTCGGTTTCCAGCTGGCGTGTGGGCGTGGCCACCAGCCTACTGGGCGATGACACGGACAAGGTGGTCGACTTGTTGGCCAAGGTGCTCGAGCGCAAACCTCGGGACCTGGTGCGGCAGATCCGTCGGGCGGAGGGCGCGCATGTGGTGGTGGCGGCCCGAGAAGTGCTTTCCCGCGATGAGATGATGGCTTTGCGCGCGCACAAGGCCATCACGGTGGAGGATCTGCGCTTGCGAGCCTATCCCTTTGACGGGTTGGCGGCCTCACTGGTGGGGTTCTATCGCGAAGACCCGCAGGGCGATGTGGCGACGGGACTGGAATACGGCTTGCGGGAAATCCTGAACGGCAAGATGGGGCGGGCGCGCTTGATCACCACCGGCAAGACGGGCCGGGACCTGGGGCAGGTGGAGGTGGAAGCGGCCCGGCACGGCAAAAGTCTGGTGCTGACGCTGGACACGGATCTGCAGGATATTTGCGAGCAGAGGTTGCGTCGGTCCGTGGCCGAGACCGGAGCCGAGGGCGGCTCTGTCCTGGTGCTGGACCCGAGCACCGGCGACATCCTGGCCGCGGCCAGCTGGCCCCTGATGACGACCCGGGAAGGCCGCCACGGCGATGGCCGGATCTGGCAGAATCGGAACTTCACCACCATCTACGAGCCGGGATCGGTCTTCAAGATTTTCACCGCGGCCAGCCTGCTGCGGCATGGCGCCGTCGACACGGTCATGGTTTTCGACTGCACCAACAGCGATATCGGCGACGGCATCCGCATCGAGAACGACGCCGGGCACACCTACGGCAATCTCTCTTTCATGCCGGCGTTCGCCAAGAGCAGCAACATCTACTTTGCGCGTGCCGTGGCGAACCTGCGCAAGGATGAATTCTACAACGATCTGAAGGCTTTCGGTTTCGGGCAGGGCTCGGGGGTGCCGTATCCCGGCACCTCGGCGGGAATCCTGCGCAAGTGGGATGATTGGTCCGGACGGTCCAAGCCCACCCTGGCCATCGGTCAGGAGGTGGCCGTCACGCCTCTGCAGCTGGGGCTGGCCGTGTGCGCCGTGGCCAACGGGGGCACGCTGTACGCGCCGCGCCTTATCCGCGAGGTGCGCGACGCCAAGGGTTCCCTGGTGGAAAAGCGGGACCCCCGGGCTCTGCGCCAGGTCATCGGCGAACCCCTGGCGGAGCTTCTGCGCGAGGCCATGGGCCGGGTGGTGGACCAGGGCACCGGCGTGGCCGCCCGCGAGGACTGGGTCCGGTGCGGAGGCAAGACCGGCACCGCGGAGAAAAGCCGCGACGGGGTGGGGTACGCGGCGGGGGCCTACGTGGCCAGCTTTGCGGGCATCGTTCCGGTGGAGGATCCCCGGCTGGTTATCCTGACGGTCCTGGACGAGCCCAAGGGGATCAAGCATTACGCCAGCATGAGCGCGGTGCCGCTGTTTCGGGACGTGGTGCGGGATATTCGTGCCCGCACGGATTACCTGACGGGGGTGCCGGGGATGCGGACCGCCACCCGCGCCCGGTCCGAATCAGGGCCGATGCAGGTGGTGCCGGATGTGCTGCACCTGTCCCTGGAGAAGGCGGCCGAACGGTTGCGCCATGCCGGTTTGGGTGTGGCCGGAGAGGACAAGGGAGGGCTGGTTGTCCAGCAGGTCCCCCTGCCGGGCACGCCCTTGACGGCGGGCGCGGTGGTGCGCCTGACGACGGGACCGGACCAGCCCACGGATCTGGGGGCCTCGGCCCTGGTACCGGATTTCCGCGGCCTGAGCAATCGGCAGGCGCGCAGCCTGGCGGCCCGTCTGGGCCTTGTGGTGAATATTGCGGGTACCGGCTACGCGGTGGCCCAGAATCCGGCGCCCGGTGACCAGATCGCCGGCGGCCCGGTCAGCTTACGGATGGAAGCCCGATGGTGAAGAAACAGAAAAAACTGGCCGAACTGATCTCGGCGTTGCCGGATGCTCGCCTGCGGGGGGACGGAACCCTCCCCATCACTTCCGTGACCGCCGATTCGCGTCAGGCGGGGCCCGGAGCCCTGTTTGTCGCGGTCCATGGCACCGGCGGCGATGGCCATGGCTATCTGGCCCAGGCCGTGGCCGCGGGTTGCCGCGCGGTGGTCCATCAGAAGGCTTTGGCGGACTATCTGGATGACGAGGGGCTGGGGGCTCTGGCGGCCTCGGTCCAGGTGGGGCGGACACGGCCCGCGCCGGCCCTGTTGGCCCGAGAGCTGAACGACCGGCCGGACACCCGGCTGACCTGCGCCGGGGTGACCGGCACCAACGGCAAGACCACCGTCTCCTTCTTGTTGCGCGAGATGCTGAACCGCCTGGACGGCCCCTGCGGCCTGCTGGGCACCATCCGGTATGACGACGGGCAGCAGTCCGAGCCCGCGCCGTTGACCACCCCCGGCGGGCCGGTGTTCTACCACTGGCTGGGGCGCATGGTGGACCATGGCTGCCGTAGCGCGGCCATGGAGATCAGCAGCCACGCCCTGGACCAAGGACGCACCGCCGGGCTACAACTGGGGGTGGCCATTCTGACCAACCTGGGCCGCGACCACCTGGACTACCACGCGGACATGGCGGATTATCTGCGGGCCAAGGCGCGCATTCTGGACCTGCTGCGCCCTGGCGCGGCGGTGGTGCTGAACCGCGCGGACAGCCATCTGGCCACCTTGGATCTGAAGGGGCGTCCCTGCGTGGGCTTTGACGCGCGGCCCGGTGCTGCGCCGCGGCAGGAGCGGGATGTGGCCCTGCGTCGGGCCCACCTGGGTCTGGACGGTACCCGCCTGGAACTGACCCACGCGGGCCGGGAGCTGACGCTGGAAAGCCCGCTGGTGGGCACCTTCAACGTGGAAAATCTGCTGGCCGCTTTCGCGGCGGGGGTGGCGCTGGGGCATGGGCCGGAGCAGGTGGCGCGGGCCCTGGCCGGGGTGCGCCAGGTGCCGGGGCGCATGGAGCGTTTCCTCTTGCCGTCCGGGGGGATGGCGGTGGTGGATTACGCCCACACGCACGATGCCCTGGAGGCCGTGCTGGGAGCCTGCGACACCCTGTCGGACGGGCGTCTGCTGGTGGTCTTCGGGTGTGGGGGCGATCGCGACCGTGGCAAACGCCCTCTGATGGCCCAGGCGACCGCCCGGCATGCCGATGGGGTCTGGATCACATCCGACAACCCGCGCAGCGAAGACCCCGGGACCATCTGCGAGGATATCGCCGCGGCTTACCGGAAGGTGACCGATGCCCGCGCCGACCGGATGGAGATGATCGTGGACCGCACCGCCGCCATCGAGGACGCCCTGGCGGCAGCCGGCGCGGGGGACATCGTGGTGGTGGCCGGCAAGGGGCATGAAGACTACCAGCTTGTGGGGGACAGGGTGCTGCACCTGGATGACCGTGAAATCATCCGCCACTGGATTCGGAGGCAGGGCTGAGATGGGTTATGACGTCGGTCTGGCCATCAGCGACTTGCGCGCGGAAAAGCTTCTGGATGGGGCTCTGCTGCCCGGACCCGCCGGAGCGGAATATTACCCTGCCGACGAACTGGCGGGCCGTGAGGTGGCGGGAGCCTTCGCGGGCGCGGGTCTGGATTCGCGCCGGCTGGCACCGGGAGCCCTGTTCGTGGCTCTGGCGGGGCAGAACGTGGATGGCCGTTGTTTCGTGCCGGCCGTCCTGGAGGCGGGGCACTGGGTGCTGACCCGCAGTGCGGCGGCCCCCGATCCCCTGGTGGGCGCGTCCCTGCGTGACGGTGGGGGGGCGCTGCTTAGCCCCGACCCGGAAAAGGCCCTGGCCCACCTGGCCGGTTGCTGGCGCCGTCGCCTGGGAACCCGGGTGCTGGGCATCACCGGCACCAACGGCAAGACCACCTGCTCAGCGGCGGGGGGAAGACCCAGGCCACGCGGGGCAACTTCAACAACCAGCTGGGCCTGCCCATCACCCTGCTCGATCTGCGGCCGGAGACCCGGTTCGCGGTCATCGAGATGGGAGCCTCGGCCGTGGGCGATATCCGCTATCTGGCGCGGATCGCGCGGCCGGATGTGGGGCTGATCACCAACGCTTCGCCGGCCCATATGGAAAAATTCGGCAGCCTGGAAAACATCATCGCGGGCAAGGGGGAACTGCTGGCCGAACTGCCGGCCACCGGTCGGGCCATTCTCAACGCGGACAGCCCCGGCTTCGCGCAGTGGTCCCGGCGCAGCGTCTGCGCGGTCTGCAGCTGGGGGCGGGAGACGGGCGATCACCGCTGGTCCTTCGACGCGGCCGCGGGCGCGCTGATCCTGGACGGAGAAGCCTGGCCCGTGCCTTTGCCCGGGGCCCACAACGCGGCTAATCTTTGCGCCGCCATCCTGGCCGCCCGGGCCTTCGGTCTGGAGGACGCCGCCCTGCGCGCGGGGCTGGAGGGCTTTGTGCCGTCGGATCATCGCAGCCGACTGTTGCGGTGGCGGGGCCGCACCGTGCTGGACGATTCCTACAACGCCAACCCCGGCAGCGTGCGGGCGGCCGCGCGCACCGTCGCGGACATGGCCGCTGCCGGTAGGGCGTTCGCCGTCCTGGGCCCCATGGCGGAGCTGGGCCCCACCGGGGACGCTCTGCATCGGGAAACGGGAGCGGCCCTGGCCGATCTGGGCCCGGACAGCTTAGATCCGGACAGCTTAGACCCCGACAGCTTGGGTCTGGCCGGCCTGCTGGCCGTGGGGGACGGCACCGGGGAACGGGCCGCGCGGGAACTGGCCGCCGGCTTCGGCCGGGGCGCCGAGGTGCGGGCTTCCTGCGCCCAGGCGCTCATCTGGTTGCGGGAGCACACCACGGCCGGGGACATCATTCTGGTCAAGGGATCGCGCAGCGCCGGCATGGACCGGCTGGTGCGCCTGATGGAAGCGGAAGCGGAAGAGGACGAGAACCCATGATGACCGTGCGGGACAGACTCTGGTGGGTGGTGGGCCTGGCGCGCAGCGGTTGCGCGGCCGGGGCCCTGTTGCGCCGTCACGGCGGCCGGGTCATCGGTATTGACGATAGCGACGCCGACACCGTGCGCCGCCGGTGGGAGCGCGAAGGCCTGTCCGATCTGGCACCCCGGGCTTTCGATGAGCTGACCACCGGCGGCCACTGGCCCGAGGACCCTCCCGCGGGGGTGGTCATCAGTCCGGGGGTTCCGCCCAACCATCCCCGCCTGCAGGCCCTGCCACCGGAGGTGCCCGTCCTGGGCGAGATGGAACTGGGGGCCGCTTTCTGCCGCGCGGATCTGGTGGCCATCACCGGCACCAACGGCAAGAGCACCACCACCGAATGGGTGGCGCACCTGCTGCGTGCCGGGGGGCGGCGCGCCCAGGCGCTGGGCAATCTGGGCACCCCCCTGAGCCTGGCGGCCGAGGAACTGGAACCGGGCGATGCCGTCAGCTTGGAGGTGAGCAGTTTCCAACTGGAGACGGCGCGCCGCTTCCAGCCCCGGGTGGGCATGGTGCTGAACCTGGCGCCGGATCATCTGGATCGCTACGCCGATCTGGCGGCTTATTACGACGCCAAGGGCGTTCTGGCCCGCAGGACCCATCCCGACGGCCATTTCATCACCTGGACCCGCTGCCCGCAGGCGCGCGCCTGGGAAACGCCGTCCCGCCGACTGCTGTTCGGGGACGAGGCCGATGGCGCCTGCGCTTTCTACCGGGACGACGCCCTCTGGATTCGGACCGCCGGCGGTGAAAGGACGTTGTTGCGGCGGGACGAGGTGGCCTTGCCGTCGCCCCCCAATCTGCTGAACGCCCTGGCCACGGCCGCGGTGGGGGTGGCCATGGAGGTGCCGCCGGAGGCCATGACCGAGGCTCTGGGCAGCTTTGCCGGTTTGCGCCACCGCCAGCAGGTGGTGGCCACGCGGGGCCCCATCCGTTTCATCAACGACACCAAGGCCACCAACGTGCATGCCGTTTGCGCCGCTCTGGACGGGTACCGGCGCCCGGTGGCGTTGATCCTGGGCGGTAGCGGCAAGGGGGAGGACTACGCGCCCCTGGCCGCGGTCATGGACGCGGTGGTGCATGTGGTGACCATCGGACAGGAAGGGCCGGCCATCGCGGAGGTCCTGGCCGGGCGCGTGCCGTTGAGCGCCGCCGTGGACATGCCGACCGCGGTGCGCCAGGCGGCCGACGAGTTGGAGGCGGCTCTGCGGCGCGACGGCCTGCCGGCCGGGGACGTCATGCTCAGCCCGGCCTGCGCCAGTTTCGACATGTTCACCGGTTATCGGCAACGCGGTGAGAAATTCATGGCCGCCGCTCTGGCGGTCGGAGCCCAGGCGGTGGATCTTCATGAATAGACGGCTGCGCACCATTATCGCCGCGGTGGAAAACGGGGACCGGGTCCTGCTGGCGGCCATGGCGGTTCTGCTCTTCCTGGGCAGCATCGTGGTCTACGGGACGGGGGCTTACCGCAATCCCGGCAGCGGCAGCATCCTGGGCCAGCATTTCATGATCAGCAAGCACGTCTTCATGATCGGTGTGGGGCTGTTGCTGATGCTGACCCTGGCCAATCTGAACTACAGCTTGCTGCGTTGGCGTTGGCTGAACTGGTCCGCGCTGGTGATGTCCCTGGCGCTCATGGTCTTGACCCTGGTGCAGGGCGATGGCCACCAGATCAACCGCTGGGTCACGGTGCTGGGCTTCAGCTTCCAGCCGGTGGAACTGGCCAAGATGGCCGTCATCTTCTTTCTGGCCGACAGTTGGGCCGATGCCGTGAAACAGGATCGGCTGGGCTGGCGGGAGGTGTGGCCGGCTCTGGCGTTTGGCGCCCTGCCTCTTTTCTACGTTCTCTTCGAGCAGCCCAATTTCGGCAATCTGCTGACCATGGGCCTGGTGATTCTGGCCATGCTGCTGGTGACGGGCTTCCCCTGGCGGCGTATGGCTGTGGCCGTGGCCGTGCCCCTGGGCGGGGCGGTGGGGGCCTACCTGGTTTCCAGCAAGCTGCAGACCCGTTTCGGCGAGTGGTTTCTGGGTTGGCGGGGCGGTAGCTTCGGCTACCAGGTGGACCAATCCATCATGGGCATGGGGGCCGGCGGGCCCCTGGGGCTGGGGGTGGGCAAGGGCCACAACAAGTTCAACTTCCTGCCGGAGGCGCACACGGATTTCATCTACTCGGTGCTGGGGGAAGAGATGGGCCTGTGGGGCACGCTGCTGGTCATCGCCGCGCTGATGGTCTTCGTGTGGCGGGGGTACGTCATCGCCGCGCGGGCCTCCGAACCGTTCGGCCGCATGGTGGCCACGGGGCTGACCACCTCCCTCGCCGTTTACGGGGTCTTCAACATCGCCATGGTCACGGGGCTGTTCCCGGTGGTGGGCGTGCCCCTGCCTTTTGTCAGTTTCGGGGGGACGGCCATGGTCATGGCGCTGGCGGCGGTGGGAATCCTGTTGAATATCGACCAGATGAGCACCATCATCAATCTGAGGAAGCAGCGGGCCAGAGACCGCAGCACCTTCTTCATGGATTATCCGGCGTAGAACGGCGGATCAAGACGTTGGATCAAGACGTTGGGAAAGGATGACGTTGAAGGATCAGGGACCGGGCATCTTCCGCCACACCAGGCGCATCCATTTCGTGGCCATCGGCGGCATCGGCATGAGCGGCATCGCGGAGGTGCTGCTGGGCATGGGTGTCTTCCAGATCACCGGCAGTGATCTGCGCGCCTCGGCCATCACCGACCGTTTGCGGGAGCTGGGCGCGGGTATCACCATCGGGCATGAAGCCGCCGGCGTGGCCGGGGCCGACGTGGTGGTGCGCAGCAGCGCGGTGACCGAAAGCAACGTGGAGATCCGTGAGGCGCGTCGCCTGCGCATTCCCGTCATCCGCCGCGCCGAGATGCTGGCCGAATTGATGCGCCTGAAACAGGGCATCGCCATCGCCGGCAGCCACGGCAAGACCAGCACCACCAGCCTGGTGGCCAGCGCCCTGCAGGGGGGCGGGCTGGAGCCCACGGTCATCGTCGGCGGGGTGGTCAAGAACCTGGGCAGCAACGCCGTCAGCGGCCGCGGGGATATGCTGGTGGCCGAGGCGGACGAAAGCGACGGCACCTTCCTGCATCTGACGCCGACCATTGCCGTGGTCACCAACATCGATTACGAGCACGTGGATCACTACGCCAGCATGGAGGCGCTGCGGGATGCCTTCGCGGAATTCCTGCACCGTGTGCCCTTCTACGGGACCTGCGTGCTGTGCCTGGATGATCCGGAGGTGCGCGCCCTGCGGCCTCGTCTGGATCGGGCCGTCCTGACCTACGGCACGGTGGAAGACGCGGACCTGCGCGCCCTGCCCGACAGCATCACCGCCACGGATCAGGGACAATCCGCGACCATCGTCTTGCGGGGACGGGAACTGGGGACTCTGCTGGTGCCCATGCGCGGGCGCCATAATCTGGCCAACGCCCTGGCCGCGCTGGCGGTTTCCCTGGACCTGGGGCTGCCCTTCGACAAGGCCGCCGCAGGGATCGCCGCCAGTGGCGGGGTGGGCCGGCGCTGCGACCTGAAGGGCGAGCACGACGGGGTTCTGGTGGTGGATGACTACGGCCACCACCCCACGGAGATCCAGGCCACCATGGAAGTGGCCCGCAGCTACGGCCGGCCGGTGGCGGTGCTCTTTCAGCCTCATCGGTACAGCCGCACCGCCGCCTTCGGGCGCGAGTTCGCCGAGGCCTTGGGCGGCGCCGACGACGTGGCCCTGTTGCCGGTCTACCCGGCGGGCGAAGCCCCCATCGAAGGGGTGGGCAGCGGGACCATTGCCGGTCACCTGATGGACCACCCGTTGCGTTCCCTGGAACTGCTGGACGGGCCAGGGGATCTGAACGCCTGGCTCGACAAACAGGTCCGGCCCGGCCATCTGCTGTTGATGCTGGGCGCGGGGGATGTGGGCCGACTGGTGGACCAAGCCGTGGCGCATCTTGCCGGGCGGCAGGGCTCATGAGCGCCCGGAGGGAGGGCGTGGTCGAGCACGCCGTCTATCGTCCCCGCCAGGAAAGCCGCCGCAGCCTGTGGCGGCGTCCGGGATGGCCCGGACTGATCCTGCTCGGGCTGATCCTGGCGCTGATGGCCGGTGGCGCGGTCTACGGGCTGCGCTCGGAAACCTTCGCCGTCACCCGCATCAGCACCGGCTCGTATCGCTTCACCGCCGGCCAGGATCTGGACCGTATCCTGGGTTCCTTCCTGGGCCGGAATCTGTGGACCCTGAGCGCCACCGAGGTGGCTGACAGCCTGGCCACCCTGGCCTGGATCCGGGACCCGCGCATCGAGCGGCAATGGCCGGGAGATCTGGTGGTGGAGTTCCGGGAATGCCGCCCCGTGCTCAGCCTGGAGGAGGAAGCGCCGGGGGGCGGCACTCGTGTTCTGGTGGACGACGGATGTGTCCTGCCCTTCCCCGGTCATCTGCCGATGCCCGGTTTGCCGGTCCTGGTGGGGGTTTCCTGCGTGCGGGATTCGGTCTCCGGCCGGGAGAAACTGGACCCGGCTTGGGCACCGCAAGTTATGGAATTGCTGACGGCTTTGGCGCAGACGGGACTGGAGACGGTGGCGCCTGTCGATTTTCTGGTTGCCCGTGAAGAAGGATTCGCTATCCTCCTGCGGGAAGGATGGGGCTCCCTGCAGGTCGGGCGCGAGGATTTTGCCGCCCGCCTGGACCGTTACATGGCTGCGCGGGAGAACCTGGAACCGGGGCTGCGGATGGATCTGCGTTTCCGGGAGAGGATCGTCTGCAGCCGAAACTGAACCCGCACGGATCGTGCGCATGGCTCAATGGAAAGGCCCGGCATGAGTCAAGGAAGACTGATTGTCGCTTGTGATTTCGGATCCACCCAGTTCCGCGCCCTGGTCACGGAGATCACCGGCAGCGGCGACCTGGAGGTCGTCGGGTGCGCTCGGCATGAAGCCTCGGGCTTCCAGGACGGGGACTTCGTGGACATCAAGTCCGCGGCCCGGGGCATCCGGGCCTGCATGCAGGATCTGGAAGCGGACTCCAACATCTATATTTCGGGTTTCACTTACAACATTGCCGGTTCGCATCTGCACAGCGTGCAGGCCAAGGCGCAGGTGCCCATCACGTCGGGGCCGCGGCCCATTCGGCAGGCGGATGTGGACAAGGTCCTCAAGCAGGCCCGCAGCATGGCCATCCCCTTCGATCAGAAAATCCTGACCGTCACTCCCGAGGAGTACGCGGTGGATCGCGTGCGCGGCATCACCGATCCCCTGGGTCGCGTGGGCAGCCAACTGGAGGTCACGGCCCATCTGGTGACGGGATCGCGCAGCGTGCTTTCCAACATCCAGACCACCATCGGCGAAGCCCGCTTCAAAGGGCTGGGCGAGGAAGTGGATATCCTGGCCGTGGGCATGGCGCTGCTGGAGGAGCAGGAAAAGCAGCAGGGCGTGATGCTGGTCGATATCGGTGGGGAGATGACCAGTTGGGCCGTCTTTCGACAGGGCGGCATCTTGGCCAACGGGAGCCTGCCCTGGGGTGGTAAGCATCTGACCATGGATCTGGCCCATGGATTGCGCCTGGACTGGGGCCAGGCCGAGGACCTCAAGCGGGAGCGAGGGGTGGTGTTGCGCAGTCTGGTGCCTGAGGTGGCCATCAGCGCCCTGTTCACCGAAGAGAAGCCCGAAGCCAGCCAAGGCTTGATTGCGGCCATCCTGGAACCGCGCATGGAAGAGATCCTCACCATGGTCAAGAACGATTTCGGAGATATGCGGGAACTGGCCACGCTGGGGGCGGGCATCGTGCTGACCGGCGGCGGCAGCCGTTGCCAGGGCACGCGCCGGCTGTGCGAAGAGATCTTCGATCTGCAGGTGGCCAAGCGCTATCTGCCCCGTTGGCTGGAGGGCGCGGAGCAGCTGCCGGAAGACCAGTGGGCCACGGCCATCGGCCTTTGCCGCTGGGCGGCCCGGGACGTGGTGGCGGCCCAGCCCGAGGAAATCGGCCAGGAGAAAGGTGGCCTGCTGGGCCGGTTGCGCGGTATGTTCAAACGGGCCGATTCGGAAGATGAATTGGTGGCCCGCGGGTGAAAAACATTGCGCAGATGGCGAATACGTGGTTTTTTCTATTGCAAAGGTACACGGATGTGCTAGAAATTGAACAAAAGATGCTTTGGCGTCGCCCCCTGTCTTCACCCTGGCAAGGTGGAGGCCGTCCGGCGGAAAGAGTCCCCGGCTGGCGTCAAGCGGAATGACATGCCCAACCTCAAGGAGGAGGAGGGTCCGATGATGTTCGAGTATGCCGAAGAAAGTCGGCGCTTGACGGATATACGAGTGGCGGGAGTTGGCGGCGCCGGCGGCAACGCGGTGGATCGAATGGTCCGTTCCGGGTTGACGGGCGTCGAATTTTTAGTTCTCAATACCGACTTGCAGGCCCTCGGAGACAGCCAGGCCCATCAGACCCTGCAGATTGGCGCGGAACTGACCCACGGTTTGGGCAGCGGCGGCAACCCACGGGTGGGGGAGGGCGCGGCCGAGGAAGACCGCGAAACCATTCGGGAGGCTCTGGAGGGGGCCAACATGGTCTTCGTGACCGCCGGCATGGGCGGAGGCACCGGCACCGGGGCCGCCCCCGTCGTGGCCGAGATCGCCCGCCAGCAGGGTGCCCTGACCGTGGGCATCGTCACCAAGCCTTTCCTCTTCGAGGGAAACATTCGCAAGAAGCAGGCGGAGGATGGGATCCGCCGTCTGCGCGACGAAGTGGACACCTTGATCGTGGTGCCCAACCAGCGTCTGCTGGAGATCGTGCCGCCCAGCACCAGCATGGACGAGGCTTTCCTCATCGCCGATCAGGTGCTGTACGAGGCCACGCGCGGCATCTACGAGATCATTTCCCGCCACGACACCCTGAATCTGGACTTCGCCGACGTCTGCTCGGTGATGCGCGGCATGGGAGTGGCCCTGATGGGCACCGGCCGGGCCAGCGGGGAGGGACGCGCCCTCAAGGCGGCCCAGGCCGCCATCCAAAGCCCCCTGCTGGAGAACCTGGACATCCAGGGCAGCAAGGCCGTGCTGGTGAATGTGCTGGGCGGCCAGGTGGGTCTGCACGACACGGCCGAGGCCATGTCCTTCATCCAGGAGGCGGCCGGCCCCGATGCCCATGTCATCTTCGGTTATGGGCAGGATGAAAGTCTGGGCGACACCCTGCAGGTCACGGTTATCGCCACCGGCTTCCAAGCCGAGGAAACAGCCGGAGGGAGCCTTGCCACCGCGGCGGATCCGGTGCGGGTGATTGCGGAATCCCAGGCGGCGGCCAAGCCGGTGACGGATGCGGCGCGGACGCCGCAGACGCTGGAACTGGAAACGCCGGACAAGTCGGAGACGCCGAAAACGTCGGAGATCCCGGAGATCCCGGAACCGGAAGCCCTGTCCGCGCCTGAGGTCGCCTCGGAGCCGGAAATCTCGGCCCGTGAACCCGAGCTCTCCCTGGGGATGCCCGATAGCTTCATGCCCGACGATCCCATCGAGCCGGAAATGGTTTCGGTGCTGGATGAGGAGGAGCCGGAACTGGAGCCGGAGCCGGAGATGAAGACCGAGCCGGAGCCCGAGCCGGAAACCGAGCCGGAGCTGGAGACTATGGCCTCTCCTGAACCTGAATCGGTCCCTGAACCCGAACCGGCGCGGGAAGCGGCTCCGGAGCCCTCTTTCCTGGAGAAAGCCGCGGCTGCGGGCGGCCCGGAGAAAACCTCCGCGGCGGCTTCGCCGCCTCCCTCGGCAGGGGATGCCATCGCCCATTTCCACTGCTGCCGGCCTGGGGCCGGAGAAACCGGGTGAAGACCGCACCACGCCGGCCTACATCCGCAAGTACATGGATTGATATCATGTCTCTATGGGGACGATTGCTTGGCAGCAAACGCAGCGATTCCTTTGCCGAAGGGGTGGCTTTATTTGATGATGGACGGTTCGCCGAAGCGGCGGACCGTCTGCGTTCAGCCGCCCTGGGGCGCAGCAACAGCCCCAGTGGCAGCTTGGCCTCCAGCTATTTCCGCAAGGCTCTTCTGGCGGAGGGCCGGCGTTTGATGCGGCAAGACAAGGCCAAAGACGCGCTGCAGTATCTGGAGGAGGCGGTCCGGCTGTGGGATCTGTATCCGGATTTGCACTGCCTGCATGGTGCTGCTTTGGCCGATGCCGGGCGGTTGGATGAAGCTTTGCAGGAGGCCCGTTTTGCCCTGCGTCTGAATCCGGACTATGTGGAGGCTCGCCTGCTGCACGCCACCGTGCTGGTGCAGATGGATCGCCCCCTGGAAGCGGCGGATCAGCTGAACGCCATGCTGGAATCCGGCCGCCGGGGCGATCATTGGCTACTTCAGGAATACGCCCGCGACAAATCTTACACGGCGGAGACCTTGCCGAACAACCTCATGGAAAAGTTGGTGGCCAGTCTCAGCGGCAAGTCCGAGAAGGAAGAATTGTCCGCGGCGGTTTCCCTCTGCCGAGAGGGCCAGTGGGCCGAGGGCAAGGCCGTTTTCGCGGCCCTGGTCCGGCGCCGGCCACGTTATCCTGATTACCGCACCCGTCTGGCGGCCGCTCATTTCCAACTGGGGGAACTGGAGTCCGCCCTGGAGCAGGTGGACGCGGCCTTGGCCTTGAATGAGAGCTACCGCACCGCGGTGGATCTCAAAGGGTTGATCCTGGCGGACAGCGGCCGGTTGAATGAAGCCCGGAGCTGGTTGAATGATGCCCGGCGGCAGCCGGCCTCCCCCTCGCGGAGCGGGGCCCACGAAGAACTCTTTGGCGCGTATCTGCGCTCGGTTTTGGCTCTGCTGGCCGGAGATCTGGAGGAGGTGCGGCGCCGATTGTCGCCTTGGCCGGATCTGGTGCGGAATTTTGCCCGCGCCGAACTGCTGCTGGCCGCGGCCGAGGATCTGCGCGGGCAGCAGGCCACGTGTGAGCGGCGCCTGGCCGATCTGGCGGACGAATGGCCGGGTGAAGAGATCTATTTCTTTGTCCTGGCTTGCCACCATCTGGAGAACGGCCGCTTCCGGGAGGCCGATGGCATTCTGCGCCGCTGGCCCAAAGAGCATCGGGGTAGCGAGCAGCATCGCTTCCTGGAGGAGTTCCTGCGGGTGAGCGAGGGCCGAGGCCATGACAAGCCGCAGCGGCTCGCCGAATCCACGGAGAGCGACCTGGGGCCCGAGGCCTGGACTTTCCTGGAGGCTCGGGCGGCCTATCAGGAGGGCCGGGACGAGGAGGCCTGGCGGCTGTGCCTGCGACTGTGTGATCAGGGGCTGGCCACGGAGAAATTGCTGCGTCTGCAAACGGCCGCCATGGCGGGCGTGCCGCCCGAGGTGCTGGGCGAAGCGCGCCAGTGGCAACCTACCGGCGTGCTGCCGGATTCCTGCCTGACGCCCCTTTTCCATCTGGATGTGCGCAGGGGGCATTGCGCCGAGGCGCGGGAGATGGCCGTGCACCATCTGCGGCTTCATCCGGAGAATCTGAAAGCGCGCTGGCTGCTGGTGGAATTCTGGTTGAGCCCGGTGCGGGGTTGGCTGGCGTGACTCCCCGCGTAGGGGATGGGGTCTAGTTCTGGTGCTTGAGGGCGCAGAGACGCCCCACTTCCCGGGTCAGCTCTTTCAGATCATAGGGCTTGCTCATGTAAGCGTCGGCTTGGTACTGGAAGCTGCGGGTGCGGTTGCGCTCGTCCTCGCTGGCCGTCAGGATCAGTACCGGCACATCCTGGAGGATGAGGCTGCTGCGCACGCGCTTGAGGAAACCGAATCCGTCCATCACCGGCATCATCAAGTCCAGAATGACGCAAGCCGGCATTTCCCGCTGGATGGCTTCGTATCCCTCGGCACCGTTTTCCGCCTCGTGGATTTCGTAGCCTGCGCTTCCCAACTGGAGACGCACGATGGTCCGCAGGTCGGGATCGTCCTCGATGACGAGGATTCGGGGTTTCGCGGCTTCGCTCATGACTTTATCTTTCCTTGTTGTCGCTTGGCCCGGGTGTGGCGGGAATTTTTGCCAAACGGGAACCAGAAGCCTTGAACGGGTTTTCTGCTCACTATGTATCGGTAATGTGGTCCCGGTCTTGATTGTTTTCCCGGTTCTGCCGGTCTGAAGCGAAGGATACCCTTTTGTCCCTGACACGCGCTCTCTTTCTGTCCGCTTTGTTCTGGCTGCTGGGCGGCCCTCATCTTGTCCAGGCCCAGGATTTTCCTTCTTCCACGGCAGATCCCGTTACGACGGATCCTTGCGCCGAGGGCCAGGCCGACTACCGGGCTGCCCGTTTCGAGGCCGCCCGGGCCGCTTTGCTGCGGTGCGTGGAGCAGGGGGATCCCGATCTGGACACCCTGCTGCCCCTGACGGTGATGGGACTGCGGGAGGACCGGCTGGAAGAAGCGGTGCGCTTCGGGCGGCAGGCCGCGGAGGACTTTCCCGACGATGCGGACGCCCTCTACTGGTACGGCCGGGCCTTGCTACGCAGCAATCGTGTGGACCAGGCCCGGGCCCAGTGGGAGCAGGGCCTGCAGCTGGACATGCAGCACAAGGGTATTCTGGAAGGGCTGGCGCGGCTTTCCCTGAATGAAGGAGAGCCCCGTAAGGCCTACCAGTTGCTGGACCAGATGCGCCGCCAGGGTATGGATGAGCCCTGGCTGCACCGCCTGCTGGCGGATATCGCGGCGGGCAGCGGTTCGTGGGAGCAAAGCCTGCAGCATCTGCAGGACGCCATGAGCCGGGAAACGCCCAGCCTGGAGGACTATCTGGCCGCCTCGGAACTGAGCCTGATGCTGCAGCGCAACGAGCAGGCCGTGGACTATTCCCGGCAGGCCACACGCCGGTATCCGGGGGAGGCCAGTTTCGGCGCTCTGGGCGAGGCCTTCTTCGCCGCCGATGTCATGGATTCGGCGGTGGTTTATCTGCGCCGGGCCGTGGATTCGGACCGTGCCAACCCGCGCCACCGCTTCAATCTGGCCAACGCCCTGGAGGTGGTCGGCCAGTTCCATGAGGCCGAGAAGCATTTTCTCTATTTCCTGGCGGCCCAACCCGATGACGTGGTGGGCCACTTCAATTACGGCATCCATCTGGACAAGCAGGGCAAGC
>PDWI01001646.1_pt1 | contig 34956 bp, 34 predicted proteins | sample 1430891 | NCBI WGS metagenome assembly PDWI01 (sample SAMN01162508, study PRJNA174530) | Oral metagenome, whole genome shotgun sequencing project. | biome: Marine environment; feature: Marine mammal; material: Swab sample of the gingival sulcus; isolation source: swab sample of gingival sulcus... | reverse complement strand
TTTAAGAACCCCTATCTGGTTTTGTTATTGTTACAGCTCAACTTTATCAGATTTGGGGTTCTTTTTTAACTTTTTTTCTTGCTTATCCCGAACTCACGTAGAGTAGGTATTTCCAACCACCTCAAATCTCCCCCTAATCCCCTCTTTTAGAAAGAGGGGGACAGTAATTTCTTAAAAACCTTGCGGCTATCAGAATAACTTTTATAATACTGAAAAGTCCCCGTCTCTCAACGCTAGCCCACAGGAAGCACCATGCCGCTCAACCAATTTCGCATCTTAGAAAACCAACTCAACCAAATCGTGGTCGGCAAGCCGTCCCAAGTGCGCTTAACCCTCGTTTGCCTGTTGGCCGGTGGGCATCTGCTGTTAGAAGATTTACCTGGTGCAGGCAAAACCACTTTGGCCAAAGCCTTGGCGAAGTTGCTCGGCCTCGACACGGCGCGCATTCAGTTTACTGCCGACATGTTGCCCTCCGACATTACCGGCGCCATGATTTATCAGCCGGCGACGCAGAAATTTGTCTTGCAACGCGGGCCGGTGTTCACGCACATTTTACTCGCCGATGAAATCAACCGCGCCTCGCCCAAGTGTCAATCGGCATTGTTAGAAGCCATGGAAGAAAACCAAGTCTCTATCGAGGGCCGCACCCAAACACTCAAACAACCGTTTTTCGTCATCGCCACCCAAAACCCTAGCGAGCAATACGGCACTTATCCGTTGCCGGAGTCGCAACTCGACCGCTTTTTGTTCCGCTTGTCATTGGGTTATATGGACGAGGCCGCAGAGTTGTCGGTATTAGCCGGCGACAATCGCGCCGGTTTGCTGGACAAGCTCCAGCCGCAACTGGACGTTAACACCTTGTTAAAACTGCAAGCCACCAGCCGGCAAGTCAAACTGTCGCCGGCTATCGTGCAATATGTGCGCGATTTGTTGCAGGCCACGCGCGACAGCGAGCACTTCCTACACGGCCTATCGACGCGCGCCGGCATGGCCATGGTGCGCGCCGCCCAAGCCTACGCCCTACTGGAGGGCGGCCAAGCCGTTTATCCCGAACACGTTCAGGCCGTTTTTGCCCCGATTGCCCTGCACCGCTTGACGCCCAAAGGCCACTTGGCCGGCCAAAGCGTTGCCGACACGCGCATGACCTTGCTAAACGCGCTGATGGAACAAGTGGCTATTCAGCGCTAAACTTATGACCCTTGCCAAACCCTCAACCAAACAGCGCGCTACAACGACCGAAAAACGGGACGCCGACCGCTACTTCGTCAACCGCATGGCGCGCCACAGCGATGCGCCGGACGGTAGCATTGACCTCAGCATGCGCCGCGCCTATATCCTGCCGACGCAAAAAGGTCTGTACTATTTCATCACCGTGGTGGTGATGTTTATTTGGTCGGTGAATTATTCGCTGTCGTTGGGCTATGCCATGACTTTTTTCACCGCCATTTTTGGCATGATTGTCGCCGGCTTGACGGTCGGCAATCTGTCCAATATTCGCGTCAAAGCGCTAGAAAACCCCTGTTTTTTTGCCGGTGAGCCGGCTTATTTTCGCTTGCAAATCGACAACCTCAATCACGAGCCAAAACTGCAACTCAACACGCGCCGAAACGGCCGGCATGGCGAGCCGATTAGCCTACTCCCCGACCACCACGGCGTTTGCCAAGTGGTGTTGGACGACAACAGCCGCGGCCGCAAGCACTTGGAGTACGTGCGCCTGTCCTCGGATTATCCGTTGGGGATTTTTGTCTCGTGGACGTGGTTGGCGTTTGACGCTACGGTGCTGATTTATCCGCAACCGGCCGGCGATTTGCCGTTGCCGTTTTTGCCCTCTCACCAAAGCTTTGAACAAGGCCAAGCCGACCTGCACGGCAGTGAAGATTTCCACGACTTGCGCGACTATCAAGCCGGCGACAACCTGCGCCACATCTTGTGGAAAAAAGTCAGCACTGGCCAAGTGCGCGTCAAGACTTTCAAAGACTTAGCCGGCCAGCAGTGCATACTCGACTTTGCCGACCCAAGTTTGCAAACGCTGGACGTTGAGGCGCGGCTGTCGCAGTTGTGCGCTTGGGTGTTGGCGGCGGAAAACACTGGCACGCGCTACGCCTTGCGCCTGCCCAATCAACGCATAGAAGCCGGCTTGGGCGCGCATCACCAAGCCCGTTGTTTGGAGGCACTGGCATGTTTTTAGCCCTACTCGGAAAACTGGATTTGCCGCGCGCTTCGGACTTGCCCAAGCGCCAACTGTACCACTTGATGACCGCCTATGTCGTTATCAGTTTGCCGATGACGGCGCTGTTGCCGCTGTGGATTTTTGCCTTGGTCGGCTTGGCGTTAGGCTTAAAATTTGCCTCGATACACTGGCATTTTTCCATTCCCAAATGGGCGCTGGTGATTTTGCTGTTGGGCTTTGGCGGACTGATTTTTGTCAACGCCGCCGCGCTGGGCAAAGAATACGCCGCCTTGGCGCTGTTGCTGTTATTCGCTTCGCTGAAACTGTTAGAGGCACGCGAACAGCGCGATGCTTTCTTGTTGATGTTGGTGAATTTTTTGCTGATTATGGGGGCGCTAATGGCGCAGCAGTCGCCGTTGGCGTTTGCCTATCTGCTCGGCTGTTTTGTCTATAATATTTATATTCAATTGCGCATTGCGCAGCCGCGCGAGATGGCTTTATCGATAAAATACAATCTGTTGTCGATTGGCAAAATTTCGTTGGCGAGTTTGCCCTTTGTGCTCATACTGTTTTTCTTCTTTCCGCGTTTAGAGCCGCTGTGGCAAATGCCGGGGCCGCCGCAATCGCGCACTGGCTTGGGCGATGAAATGACACCGGATTCCTTAACCGAATTGGTGCAAGACGGCAGCTTTGCCTTTCGCGTCAAATTTGACGGCGACATACCGGCCAATGACAAGCTGTATTGGCGCGGGCCGGTACTCAGCGATTACGACGGTGTGACGTGGCGGCGCAATCCACGCGAGCTGTACGCGCCGGCGTTTAGCGTTGACCGCAAAAGCAAAATCACCTACACCATGTACCACGACGGCAGCACCCGACAGTGGGTGGTGCCGTTGGATTTGCCTAGCACTAGCACCAAAGTCGGCAGTGACAAGGGCGGCACCCAATTTAACCAACGCTACGAAGTCAAGATGCCGAACGCGCCGGCGCACCCTGTGGCGTTCTCGCTGACGTCGTATTTGACCTATCGCACCGACAAAATTAGCAAGCTATCGCGGCGCGAAAACACTCAATTGCCGGCCGATATTTTCCCACAAACGCGCGCTCTAGCCGCCCAATTGCGCGGCAAAAAACGCCACAAAGTAAAACCCAAAGTCTTTGTCGAGCGCGTACTCAATTATTTCCGCACCGAGCCGTTTTTCTACGATTTAGCGCCACCGGCCGGCAATGTCGATATGGACGTGTTTTTATTCGACAACCGCATCGGCTACTGTCAGCACTTTACCTCGGCCTTTGTGTTTATGATGCGCTCGCAAGGCATTCCGGCGCGCGTGGTTACCGGCTATCAGGGCGGCGAATTGAACACCGTCTCCGGCGATTTTGAAGTCAAACAGTTGAACGCTCACGCTTGGGCAGAAGTCTATTTAGACGGCCAAGGCTGGGTGCGCTTCGACCCCACCGCCGCCGTCGCCCCCGACCGCATACAAAACGGTACGCCGTTCGGCAGCGCCGGCAACACCGACACCATTGCCGCCGGTGCGCGTTGGGAAGTCGATTCGGCCTTTGTCCGAAAAATGGCGACCTCGTTGCGCGCCATGAACGCCTTTTGGCAAAATTGGGTGATTAATTACGACAGCGCCAAGCAGCGCTCGCTGTGGCAACGCTTGGGCTTGGGCGGCTATCAGCTTATCGCGTGGATTATTTTATTACTGGTCGTCACGCCGGTAGTCATTGCCGTGGTGTGGTGGTATCGCCGGCGGCGCGCCAGAAACTACGGCGATGCCACCCACCGCGCCATTAGCCAATTTTTGCGCTATGTGGACAAAGCCGGCCTAGCGCCCGAGCCGGCTCAACCGCTGAGCGATTGGCTAGAAAGCAACCGCCAACAACTGGGCAAAGCCCAAGCGCCGGCACAGCGGCTAGTCACGCATTACTATCGCTTGCGCTATCATGACGATAGCGGTGACGTGCGAGCGCTGAAATTGGCGATTGCGGATTTTATTCGTTTGCATCGGCGTGAGCGGCACGGGAGATAATTATAAAAGATACAGTTAATTATGTACAGTGTGTTAGCAATAGCGTAACGCACCAAATAGCGCCATGCAAACGGTGCGTTACGCTTCGCTAACGCACCCTACGGGGCATTAATAAATTTAAAATCAATATAATAACCAACAAATAACACTATGAAAACAAAAATCATCTTCTTCGATATCGACGACACCTTATGCCGCCAAGGCCGACTCCCCGATAACAGTCGCGCCATACTGCAACGCCTGCACGACGAGACGGAAATCAAATTGGTCATCGCCACCGGCCGAGGCTCGGTGATGTTGCCTCACGACATTCGCGCCTTGATTGACGAAGGCATGGTCGATGGCGTTATTTGCACCAACGGCCAATACAATATGGCCGGCGGTAAAGTGCTCAGTCACTATCCCTTGGTTCGCGACGACGCGGCAAAATTGGCCAAACAGTGCCGAGAATTTGGGCTAATCTACCAACAATTATCGGAAAACCACATCGCGTGGTCTGAGCCGATGGAGCGCTACGACATCATGAAAAACGACTTTTCGGATGTCTGTATCATCGACCCCGATTATTATGCCAACCACGCCATTTACCAATTCTCGGTCTTTTTGACCGAAGACGACGAGCACGCCCACCATGAATACACCGAAGCCTTTCATGCCTTGGGCTTCCACTTTACGCGCTGGCAAGAGGGCGGTGCCGATTTGTTGCCAGACGGCGCGTCTAAAGCGCGCGGCATTGACGACGTTTGCCGGCATTTTGGTCTGACAGTGGAGGATGCCATGGCCTTTGGCGATGGCCTCAACGACATTGAAATGCTACAGCACGTCGGCATCGGCGTGGCCATGGCCGATGGTTGGCCACAGCTGAAAGCCATTGCCGACCACGTCACCGGCACCATTGAGGACGATGGTATTTTGACGGCGTTGAAGCACTTTGATGTATTCGCTGATACCCATTTCGAAAAATAATCTATCAAGGCAGGCGAGTCTTTAAGGCGTGTCCCCAATCCAAACATGGCACTGCCAGAGGAGATTGGGGACACGCCCTAGAACCATCCGCAAACCCAAGGCAAGAGGCCGGCGTTTTTCATTGAAAAATGTAGAAAATCCGCACGGACAGCAGTTAATACTGGCTTTTTTTGTGATTTTTGGTAAATTTACTCGCTTGCATAGCGAAGTGTAACGAAGATGGAAAGACGGCATCGCGCCGTTACCGTGTTCAAGTCGCTTACTATAGATTTTATTAGCACCATCAACCTGACTAACCGTATGACGCCAGAAAATATCAAAGAAATTATTCAACAAAACCTCAATGCCGAGCACGTAATTGCCGAATCGGCCGACAATGTACACTTTTACCTCACGGTTGTCTCAGCCGATTTTGCCGGCCAAAGTAAAATCAAACAGCATAAAATGGTCAAAGACTTATTCACGGCACAATTCGCCGATGAGACCATTCACGCCATGTCGCTAAAGACGCACACGCCAGAAAAATGGGCGACGCTACAGGCCGGCGACAAGGCGACTAAGACGACTGACGAAAAGGCTTAATCACTATCATTTACTTAGACATCAAAAAGAACATTATTCATGGATAAATTACAAATTACTGGCGGCACGCCGCTAATGGGCGAAGTCGCCGCTTCTGGCGCTAAAAATGCCGTTTTACCAATTATCGCCGCCACCTTGCTCACCCCAGAAACCGTCAAAATCAGCAATGTGCCGACCTTGCGCGACGTATTTACCAGCGAAAAATTACTGACGCAAATGGGCGCTTCGGTGAGTTTTGTCGGCGATGTGCTGACGGTAAAAGCCGACGACATCAAAGACACCAAAGCCCCTTACGATTTGGTCAAAACCATGCGCGCCTCTGTGCTGGTCATGGGGCCGCTACTCGCACGCTTTGGCGAAGTCACCGTGTCGCTACCCGGCGGTTGTGCCATTGGCGCACGGCCGATTGACCAACACTTAAAAGGCTTTGAAGCCATGGGCGCCGAAATCACCATTACCGACGGTAATATCTATGCCAAAGCACCGGCCGGCGGCCTGCACGGCGCCCGCATCGTTATGGATATGGTCACCGTCACCGGCACGGAAAACTTGCTGATGGCAGCCGTGCTCGCCAATGGCGAAACCGTACTGGAAAACGCCGCGCGCGAGCCAGAAGTTGATGATCTCGCCCACTTACTCAACAAAATGGGTGCTAATATCCACGGCATCGGTAGCGATACTTTGGTGGTTAACGGCGTGAAGTCGCTGCACGGCTGTGACTACAGCGTCATGCCCGACCGCATCGAAAGCGCCACCTTTTTAGTTGCCGCCGCCATGACCGGCGGTTGCGTCACCGTCACCCAAACCGACCCCAGCGCTCTTGATGCGGCTATGGACAAGTTGCGCCGCGCCGGTGCAGACGTCGAAACCGGCAAAGACTGGATTAAAGTCGACATGCGCGACCGCGACATTCAATCGGTGGACATTCGCACCGCGCCACATCCGGCTTTCCCCACCGATTTACAGGCGCAATTTATGGCGCTCAACGCCTTGGCCGATAGCAGCGCCACCATTACCGAGACCATTTTTGAGAACCGCTTTATGCACGTTCCCGAATTGCAGCGCATGGGCGCAAACATTCGCGTTAATGGCCGCTCGGCTACCGTTAAAGGCGTGAAGAAACTCACTGGTGCGCCGGTGATGGCCACCGATTTGCGCGCTTCGGCGTCTTTGGTTTTGGCAGCTTTGGCGGCTGAAGGCACGACGGTAATTGACCGCGTTTACCACCTCGACCGCGGCTATGAAAAGATTGAGGACAAGCTCAATCAGCTAGGCGCCAACGTCGTTCGCATCAGTACAGCAAAATAATACCCAACCGACAAAATAACCTGTCTTCGTTAGACTCGCTTGCCGTAGCTAATGTACTGTCTGCGCTCACCTGCCTTGATAGGTTATTTTCGGAATGGGTATAATTTAACTTTTGCTAGGAAAAATATTATGAATCAAAGCCTCACCGCCAACCCCGACACGCTGGTCATCGCGCTAGCTAAGGGGCGGATTTTAAAAGACACTTTGCCGCTTTTCGCCGCTATTGGCATTACGCCGCAAGAAGACCTAGCCGTCAGCCGCAAACTGATGGTCGGCACCAGCCGCGACGACGTCAAGTTTTTGATTGTCCGCACCACCGATGCCCCGACCTACGTGCAGTACGGCGCCGCCGATTTGGGCATTTCCGGCAAAGACACGCTGATAGAGCACGGCTACACCGGCATTTTCGAAATGCTAGACTTGCAAATCGCCAAATGCCGGCTAATGACGGCGGTGATGAACGAGGTCGAGGACTTGCCCAGCCAACGCCTAACGGTAGCGACAAAATACGTCAAAAGCGCGCGCAAATACTTCGCCGACAAAGGCATTCACGCCGACATCATCAAACTTTACGGCTCGATGGAATTAGCGCCGATGGTCGGCTTGGCCGACTGCATTGTCGATTTGGTCGATACCGGCAACACGTTAAAAGCCAATGGCTTAAAGCCGCTTGACGAAGTTTTGGACGTCAGCACGCGCTTGATTGCCAACCGTGTGTCGCTAAAAAACAAGGGCGAGAAAATCAAAATCTTGGTCGATGACTTAGCGGCCGTTATCGCCGCACGCGCGACGTGATGAGGCGCTGGTGTTAGACAGTCTTTCCACCGCCCTCGGCATAGATATCAGCTTGTGGGCGTTTGCGCTGTTAATTATCGCTGGCTTTTGCGCCGGCTACATTGACGCCATTGCCGGCGGTGGCGGTATGATTCAAGCCTTGGCGCTACTGATGGCCGGCATTCCACCGGTCGCTACCTTGGCGACCAACAAAGTCGTGTCGATGTCGGGCACGGTCACTGCCGTAATTAAATACGCCCATGGCAAGGCGGTGAATTGGTATTTGGTCAAGGCCTGTTTATTGCCGTGTTTGCTAGCGGCGGCCATTGGCTCGCAATTGGTGATGTTGTTGGATGACAAGCTGATTACTTGGCTGATTATCTTGTGCATTCCGGTGGCGCTATTGGTGGCCTTTTTGCCACATCGCCGCAAAAGCGCCGAGGAATCTTGCGACCGCAAAAAAGCCATGCTACTGATTTCCCCCATTGCCTTTTACGACGGTTTAATTGGCCCGGGCACTGGCACGTATATGGCGCTGACCGCCAACCGCGCCTTAAACATGAGCTTTTTGCGCGCCACCGGCTTTACCAAACCATTGAATTTGAGTACCAATGTCGCCTCGGCCGTGGTTTATATTGTTGCCGGCAAAGTCATTTGGCTGTTGGCGCTGCCGATGGCAGTGGCTAGCGTTGCCGGCGCTTATTTAGGTAGTCACTCGGCCATTGCCCGCGGTGATGGTTTTATCAAAAAAGTCATGTTGGTGATGCTTATCGCCATGCTGTTGTTCAATATTTACAAGCTGGTCGGTTAATCTCTTGAAAAACAAAAATAACGAACTAGCGCCCGTGGCGCGTCACGCCTTTATCGCCATCGCCCCCATTTTGCCGGTATTTGTGGTATTGGGGGCGCTGTTGGGACTGCTGATGAACCAAGCCGGCTTGAGCAGTTGGCAGAGTTGGTTTAACAGCATCGCCGTTTACGCCGGCGCTTCGCAGTTTGCTATGGTCGATTTGCTCAATGCCGGCGTGACTTTTCCGACCATTATTCTGCTGACTTTTGTGCTCAATTTGCGCCACGCCTTGATGGGTGCGTCGCTGTCGCCGTGGCTGATGAACGTCAAGCCGCCTTTGGCGTATTTCAGTGTGTTTTTTATCACCGATGAGTCGTGGGCGGTGTCCATTCGCGAAATCCGCGCCGGCCGTGGCAATATTTTCTTCTTGTTGGTGGCCGGCATGACCTTGTATCTGACGTGGACGACCTCGACGGCCTTAGGCTGGCATTTTGGCCAACTCTTGCCGCAAACGCCGCTGTTTACTCGCGCCGTTAACTTCCTCAGTCTGCTGTTTTTCATTAGCATTTTAGGATTATTGTACGAAAACAAAGCCCAGTGGCTACCGTGGGCGCTAGCGGCGGTGTTATCGGTGCTGTTGCACCAGTTTGTCACCGACAAATGGCATATCATCATTGCCGGCGTAGCGGGGGCTTTGGCCGGTGTTTTTCTACAAAAACAACCTGCCGCAACCATAGACAACAAGGAGGCAACCGACCATGAATCCTAATGAGAATATCCTGTGGCTGTCGTTGGGCATGTTGGCCGTCACCTATTTGGGGCGCGTCGCTGGTTATTGGTTTATTCGCTACACCGAGCCCAACGAAAAAACTCAGCAGTTTTTGCAACAAGTACCGGGCACGATTTTTGTCGCCATGGTCGCGCCGCAACTGTTGTCTAGCGGCTGGACGGGTTGGCTGGCGGCGGCAGTGGGCTTTGCATTGGCCGCCAAATCGGGCAATATGCTGCTGTCGCTGAGTGCCGGCATGGGGGTTTTTGTGTTATTACGGGCGGTTTTTTGAGTGTTTAAGGCGTGTGTCCTCAATCCGTCGGCTAGCGACGCTTAAAGGTATCGCAACTGGCGACACGCCCCGTTTTCATGCCACGCATAAACCAACTCATGCGCTGTTTGGCAGTGCCGTGAGTGAAATTGTCAGGATGAACCCGCCCCTTGGTTAGCGTGTCATCACCGACGGCTTGTGCGGCACGAATGCCTTCTTCGATATCGCCTTTCGACAAAATCTTCTGATAATTATTGGCATAGTGCCCCCAAACACCAGCGTAACAATCGGCTTGCAATTCCAGTAGTACCGACAACTGGTTGGCTTGTTTGCTGTTTAAGCGCTTGCGCGCTTTGTGAACTTTGGGCAGCGTACCGGTGAGGTTGCTGATATGGTGGCCGACCTCGTGTGCGATGACATAGGCGTAGGCAAAGTCACCCGTCGCCCCCATGCGCTTCATCTCCTTGAGAAAGCTCAAATCAATATAGACTTTTTGGTCGCCAGAACAATAAAAAGGCCCTGCTTGTGCCGAGGCCACACCACAGGCCGAGCGGACTTGGCCGGTGAATAATTCTAATTTTGGCTGGCGATAGCGCAGGCCGGATTGTTTAAAAATCGCCGTCCAGACATCTTCGGTGCTGGCTAAAATTTGGCTGGTCAACTTGGCGGCTTCGTTGTCTTGGCGCGTGGCGCGATACGCGCTACCTTCTGTGCTCTGCACGTGCTGCGTGCCGGTTACCTGTTGAGCGACTTCACGCATTACATAGCTGGGGTCTTTGTTGATGTAAGAATAAACCAAAGCAACGACAACGCCGATAACGCTAAAGCCGCCGGCCGTTTTCACGCCAACGCCCTTTCCACGGTTGTCGATGAGGTTATCACTTTCTCTTCTATTATTTAATCTCATGATAGTACTCCTATTTTTACAGTATAATCCAGCAAACTGTTTTCGCCTTTTCAAAAGGCGAAACTTATGCCCACTTTGATGAGCCATTTTAGCAAAACGAGAAATTGTACCACAAACATCCAACTTTAGTATCAGCGGCATTGAATCTACAGTATAATGGTCACGTTGGAATCCCTTTGTCAATCATGCGAGAAACGAGCTATGCACATTATCTTTTCCCACGGTAGAACCGGCCGGCCTGATAGCCCCAAAATCACGGCACTATCCAAAGTGGCCGATGACTTCAATTACACTTATGAAAGTATCGACTACACCGATACCCAAGACCCTGAAATTCGCGCCGCCCGTCTGACAGAAACTGTCAGAGACCAGCGCCGGCCGTTTTGCTTGGTCGGTAGCAGCATGGGAGGCTACGCTTCGCTGATTGCCAGTGAATCGGCAGATCCATCGTTGTTATGCGGCGTTTTTTTGCTCGCGCCGGCCTTGTATTTGCCGCGCTATCAACGCCAAGACTTCACCACCGAGCTTGAAAACCTTGCCATCGTGCATGGCTGGGACGATGACGTAGTGTTGTTTGAACACTCTATTCGCTATGCCAAGGCGGCTCACTGCACTTTACACCTCGTCGATGACGACCACCAATTTAGTCGCAATCCACAGTTGGCCGGCGAGATATTTACCAACTTTTTGTCGCGCCTAGATGACCGCGACAAGTCGGTGGATTTGTGGTGGTAATACCCTCCCACGCCCTAGCCCACCGTAAAAAACAACGCCAGCGGAATAATTATCGCCGCCAACAGGTTGCCCATTAAAACAATGGAGGCCACCTGTTGCGGCTGTTGCTGGTATTTCTCGGCCACCATATAATTCAATACGGCGGGGGGCAATACCGCGAACAATAATAAATAATTGAATTGTTGCGTCGTCAAGGTCACAAACGGCGACACCCCAAAGAAAATCAAACAGCCAGTTGCCGGCGTCAGCAAACCACCCAATACGCCAATCTTCCAATCCGAAAGGTTGATGGTCGTCATCCGCACACCCAAAGCAAATAACATCAGTGGAATAGAAATTTGTCCGAGCATATCAATGCTGGTTTGCACTGGCTCAGGCAACGCTATGCCGGCCGATGACAAAGCTAGCGCCAAAAACGCCATCGAAACCATCGGCATTTTTATCACAGTGAACGGATTTGTGCGGTGGTTGAGTAAATACGCCCCCACGGTAAAATGTAGCGTATTCTCCACGACAAACAATACCACGGCTACCGGCAACGCTGCTTCCCCAAACGCCAGCACCATCAGTGGTAAGCCCATATTGCCGGTATTATTGAACATCGCTGGTGGCACTACGGTTTTAGCCGACAGCCCCAAGCACCAACACACCAGCCACGCTAACACCCCCGAACCCAGCACGATAGCCATGACCATAAACGCCATTGTTTGGTAATCGCCAAGGTGGAAATCCTTACTCGACATCACCGAAAAAATTAGCGCTGGGCAAAAAATATCCATATTCATCTGGTTAGCGCTTTGCATGTTGGGATTAAATTTTTTGGCATAGCCAAAACCCGTGGCGACAATAATGACAATGGGCAGGATAATTTGGGAAATTTTAATCAGCATATCAAAATGATTGACTAGCATGTAACACTCCATAATACGGGTAAAAATAAGCTATCGAGGCGTAGATACCTACGCTATCGAGGTAGGGGCGCAATTATACTGGCCGGTTAAGTTTCATAACAGCATAAACGCTACTTTTTTATTTTTAATGCCGCCTTGGGGCTAAAATACAGCTAAAAAATACGGTGACCTCGTTTCTACGACTCTACCTGCTACGCTGTAGAAATGCACTGAATGCGTCTGGAGGAGAAGGTAGTGAGCAGTCCCTTGTAACTTTTGAGTTTTCCCGAAAACACAACAGAAAAACCACAAAAATACAGCGGGTTATATTTTTTTGCGACGTTTGCCGGCATTTTAAACGCCCGCAAAAAAATAAACCCTATTGTTTTCAATTTCCTTTATCTGAGGGACATTTTTTATCATCACAAGAAGGTTGCCAGTCGCCGCTATTTGCCGTATATTGTGCCCATTAAAAAATAAAGCACAACATGTTGTGCTTTATTTTGCATCCCTCCCCTATCTAGCTAACTCCAAGAGAATACAGAAAAATTTATGAACGCCACAGTTACAATCAACGTCACTAAACGCGACGGGCGACAAGAGCCCATCGATTTGGATAAAATTCACCGCGTCCTCGACTGGGCAGCGGAGGGACTAGAAAATGTCTCGGTCTCGCAAGTGGAAATGAAGTCTCACATTCAATTCTACGACGGCATCAAAACTAAGGACATCCACGAAACCGTCATCAAATCTGCGGCCGATTTAATCTCTACCGATACACCTGATTACCAGTATATGGCGGCGCGTTTAGCCATTTTCCATTTGCGAAAAATTGCCTACGGCGAATTTACTCCGCCGCATCTGTATCAACACGTGCAAAAACTGACGCAAGCCGGCAAGTACGACCCGCATATTTTGGCTGACTACAGCCAAACCGATTTTGATGTGCTCAACGACGCCATTGCTCACGACCGCGACTTGCAGTTTTCCTACGCCGCCGTCAAGCAATTGGAGGGCAAATACTTGGTTCAAAATCGCGTCACTGGCGATATTTTCGAAAGCCCGCAATTCCTTTATATGTTAGTGAGCATGTGCCTGTTTGCCAACTATCCAGCGGCCACGCGTTTGGATTATGTCGTGCGCTTCTACGACGCCATTTCGACGTTTAAGCTGTCGTTGCCAACGCCGATTATGTCGGGCGTGCGCACGCCGACGCGTCAGTTTAGCTCCTGTGTATTGATTGAGTGCGGCGATAGTTTGGATAGCATTAATGCCACGACCTCGGCCATTGTGCGCTATGTCTCACAACGTGCCGGCATCGGCATCAACGCCGGTGCAATTCGCGCCATGGGTAGCGAAATTCGCGGTGGTGAAGCCCAGCACACCGGCTGTATCCCCTTCTACAAACTCTTTCAAACGGCGGTTAAATGCTGTTCACAAGGGGGCGTGCGCGGCGGAGCGGCAACGCTGTTCTATCCGTTATGGCACTTGGAAGTTGAATCGCTATTGGTACTCAAAAATAACCGTGGGGTGGAAGAAAACCGCGTCCGCCACCTCGACTACGGCGTGCAGATTAACCGCACCTTGTATCAGCGTTTAATTAAAAATCAGGACATTACCCTATTTTCGCCCTACGACGTCCCCGGTTTGTACGAAGCCTTTTTCGCTGACCAAGACGAATTTGAACGCCTCTACACCCAATACGAAGCCGACGACAGCATTCGCAAACGCAGCTTGCCGGCCGTCGAATTGTTCTCATTGATGATGCAAGAGCGCGCCGGCACAGGTCGCGTTTACATTCAAAACGTCGATCACTGCAACACCCACAGCCCCTTTGACCCGCACGTCGCACCGGTTCGCCAATCGAACTTGTGTTTGGAAATCGCCTTGCCGACCAAGCCATTAGACGACATTAACGACGAAAAAGGCGAAATTGCCTTGTGTACGTTGTCGGCCTTTAATCTCGGCGCTATTGACGATTTGTCGGATTTGCAGGAGTTATCCGATTTGGTCGTGCGCGCCTTGGATGCCTTGCTGGACTATCAAGATTACCCGATTAAAGCCGCCTACAACGCCACGGTCAATCGTCGCACCTTGGGAGTCGGCGTGGTCAACTTCGCCTACTACTTAGCCAAAAATAACGCTAGGTATTCCGACGGCTCCGGCTTGGCCTTGACGCACCGCACCTTTGAAGCCATGCAATACTACTTATTGCAAGCCTCCGTAGCACTCGCTAAGGAATACGGCGCTTGTCCGGCCTTTAACGAAACGACCTATTCCCAAGGCATTTTGCCGATTGATAGCTACAAAAAAGACTTGGACGGCATTTGCAACGAGCCGCTACACCTCGATTGGGAAGCCTTGCGCGCCGACATTCAGCAATACGGCTTGCGCAATTCGACCTTGACGGCGTTGATGCCCTCGGAAACGTCCAGCCAAATTTCCAATGCCACCAACGGCATTGAGCCGCCGCGCGGTTTAGTGTCGGTCAAGGCCTCCAAGGACGGCATTCTCAAGCAGGTGGTACCAGAGTACGAACGCTTGAAGGACAATTATGAGTTACTGTGGGATTTACCCAATAATGACGGCTACTTACAGCTGGTCGGCGTCATGCAGAAATTCGTTGACCAAGCGATTTCGGCCAATACCAGCTACGACCCACAGCGCTTTGCCGGCGGCCGCATTCCGATGAAGCAAATGCTCAAAGATTTGCTCACTGCTTATAAGTTGGGCTTGAAAACCCTTTACTACCACAATACTCGCGACGGCGCTGACGATGTTCAAAGCGACTTGCAGGACGACGGTTGTGAAGGCGGTGCTTGTAAGATTTAAGCACTTGCGGCTACCCATCTAACGACGAAGACAGTAAAATAACACCCTAAGAAACTTTATGAACGACATCAAATTCCGCTGTCCAGAGCAGCCAGAAGCGCAAGAAAAAATGCGCTACTCCACTTTTTGCCAAAACAAAAATGACGCGATGCAAGAGCCGATGTTTTTCGGTCAGCCGGTCAATGTGGCGCGCTACGACCAACAAAAATACCCCGTATTTGAGAAGCTAATCGAAAAACAACTGTCGTTTTTTTGGCGGCCAGAGGAAGTCGATGTCTCGCAAGACCGCATTGACTACCAAAACCTCCCCGACCACGAACAGCATATTTTTATCAGCAACTTAAAATATCAAACCTTGTTGGATTCCATTCAGGGGCGCAGTCCCAACGTGGCGCTGTTGCCCTTGGTTTCTATCCCCGAATTGGAGACGTGGATTGAGACGTGGACGTTTTCGGAAACTATTCACTCGCGTTCTTACACCCACATTATTCGCAATATCGTCAACGACCCCAGTTTGGTCTTTGATGACATTGTGGAAAACGAATACATCAAGGCGCGCGCCAGCGATATTTCTTGCTACTACGATGATTTGATTGAACTCAGCGACTACTATATCACCCTCGGCCTAGGCCGACACAACGTCAATGGTCGCGTAGTCGAAGTCACCCAGCGCGAATTGAAAAAGCGCCTCTACCTATGCATTATGTGCGTCAATGTCTTGGAAGCCATTCGCTTTTACGTCAGCTTTGCCTGTTCGTTCGCCTTTGCCGAGCGCGAGTTGATGGAGGGCAACGCCAAAATCATCAAACTCATCGCCAGAGATGAGGCGCTACACCTCACTGGCACGCAACACATTATCAACTTGATGCGCAGTGGCGAAGATGACCCCGAAATGGCCGACATCGCCGTAGAATGCCAACAATTGGCTTTTGATATTTTCAAAGACGCCGCCATTCAAGAAAAAGCGTGGGCCGACTACCTGTTTAAGGACGGCTCAATGATTGGATTGAATAAAGATATTTTAGGTCAATATATTGAATATATTACCAACTTACGCATGACGGCAGTGGGATTACCGGTGGCCTTCCCGCAATCAACACACAACCCTATTCCTTGGATAAACGCGTGGCTGTCATCAGATAATGTCCAAGTCGCACCGCAAGAAGTGGAAATCAGCTCCTACCTCGTCGGGCAGATTGACGCCGAAGTCGGCGCCGATGATTTGGGCGATTTTGAGCTTTAACAGCGGGAGTGCGCTATGAAAATCATCGCCGCTGGCATGGTCGGCCGGCATTCGACTCATCACGATGAAACCCTCGCAAGCACGGTTACAATTACCACCGACGCCGGCTATTTTGAGCTGGCGCCGGGAGACAATCTACTCGACGCCTTGCTAGCCACGGGTCACGCAGTAGAGTACCAGTGCCGAGGCGGATATTGTGGCGCTTGCCGAACGCCTGTTGTCAATGGCAGTGTCGATTACGACGATTTTCCACTCGCGCACATCAATGGCGACGAAGTGTTGCCGTGTTGTTGCCGTGTCACGCAGCCACTGACCTTGGCGGTGTCACGCTCTGATGCTGATTGCTCGTAAAGTGAATGCAACGGGGTGACACCCACCGAGTGCAGACAGAGTACACTAGCTACGACAAGCAAGTTCAACGAAGAGAGGTTATTTTGCAGGGTCGGTATTATTTTACGACAACTGCTTGGCATGAAACGCCAAATGCTCACCGATAAAACTAGCGATAAAATAATAGCTGTGGTCGTAGCCAGCGTGGCGGTTGAGAATGAGTTCCACATCGTGCTTTTGGGCTTCGGCCTCGAACAATTCGGGACGCAGCTGCTCGGCCAAAAAGCTGTCGGCGAGTCCTTGGTCGATTCGCATGGCCGGTATTCTTTTGGCGTTTGCTAGCAGTGCCGTGCTGTCCCATGCCAACCAACTTTCTCGGTCATCACCCAAATAAGCGCCGAGAATTTTTTCACCCCACGGCACTTGGCTAGGCGCGACAATCGGCGCAAAAGCCGATACACTCTGATAGCGTTGTGGATTTTTCAAACCAATCATCAGCGCCCCATGGCCACCCATTGAGTGGCCGGAAATGCTCTGTTTGCCATTGGTGGGGAACTGTGCATCAATCAACGCCGGCAACTCCTCAACAATATAATCGTACATGCGATAATGCGCCGACCACGGCGCTTGCGTGGCATTGACGTAAAAGCCAGCACCCTGCCCTAAATCATAGGCATCGTCATCGGCAACGCCCTCGCCTCGCGGCGAGGTATCGGGGGCAACGACAATCACGCCCAACTCGGCGGCGTAGCGTTGGAAGCCGGATTTTTCGATAAAGTTGCGCTCATTACACGTCAACCCCGATAGCCAGTAAACCACGGGGCAAGTCGTGGTTTTCGCCTGTGGCGGCAGATAAACGGCAACATTCATCGTGCACTGTAAAACTTGGCTGTCGTGTTGCCAGATTTGTTGCTGGCCGGCAAAACTTTGGTAACTTTCGATTAATTTCATACAAAGTCCCCGTTAAAAATTCATCACGGTGCGAATCGATTCGCCGCGCTCAAGCAACTCAAAGGCTTCGTTAATGTCGGTAATCGGCATGGTGTGGGTGACGTAAGGGTCTAAATCTAATTCACCACGCATGTATTCCTCGACCATGGCCGGCAATTCACTGCGGCCTTTGACACCGCCGAAGGCCGTACCGCGCCAGACGCGACCGGTGACCAATTGAAATGGACGGGTAGAAATTTCCTCGCCACCGGCGGCCACGCCGATGATAACGCTCTCGCCCCAACCTTTGTGGCAACATTCCAAGGCTTGGCGCATGACCTGCGTGTTGCCGACACAGGCAAAGCTGTACTCGACGCCACCGTCAGTCATGTCGATAATGCGTTGCTCAACCGGCGTTTGCTCATCTAAGGGATTGATACAGTCGGTTGCACCCATTTGTTTCGCTAACTCGAACTTATCGGGGTTGGTGTCGATGCCGATAATGCGTTTTGCACCAGCTTTGACTGCGCCTTGAATAACCGCCAAGCCGATTGCACCCAAACCAAAAACGGCAATATTGTCGCCGGCCTCAACCTTGGCGGCATTTTTTACCGAACCCAAGCCGGTAGTGACACCACAACCTAGTAAGCAAGTGCGCTCAGGATTGGCATCGGGAGAGACTTTGGCTACTGACACTTCGGCCAACACGGTGTATTCTGAAAAGGTGCTCGTACCCATATAGTGGTAAATCGGCTGGCCTTGGTAAGAGAAGCGGGTTGTACCATCCGGCATTAAGCCCTTGCCCTGCGTTTCGCGCACCGATGAGCACAAGTTGGTTTTACCGGAGGCACAGAATTTACATTCGCCACACTCGGCGGTATAAAGTGGGATAACGTGGTCGCCAACGGCAACGCTGGTCACGCCTTCGCCGACTTTGACGACTACGCCAGCGCCTTCGTGACCTAGTACGGCTGGGAAAACGCCTTCGGGGTCGGCGCCAGACAAGGTATAGGCATCGGTGTGGCACAGCGCGGTGTGGGTGATGCGCACCATAACTTCACCGGCTTTGGGATCTTCGACGTCGAGTTCGACGAGTTGTAGGGGTTTGCCGGCTTCAAAGGCGACTGCGGCTCTGGATTTCATGAGTTTCTCCTTGGTTGTTTAATGAGTTTTCGCAGGGTGGGTTAGCGAGGAACGAGCGTAACCCACCAATTGCTATGATGTTAAAATTTAACAGAAAGTTTAAATGCCTGCGGTGGTGGATATCGCTTACGCCTCATCCACCCTACTTTGGCTTTCTAAATCGAAAAGAAAATTCAGACATCTGCGAATGGTGGGTATCGCTTGCGCTCCTCCCACCCTACGAGCTGACTGATTTCTTAGGATAAATCGTGTTACGAGAACCAGCCGCCAACGGTGTCGGCAATGCCGCGCCACAGGCTTTGAAAAAAGCCCATTTCTTCGACTTCTGCCAAGGTAACCGCTGGGATGGTAAGAATCTCTTGTTTGTTGCGCTGAATACTAAAGTGACCAATGACCGACCCTTTGGCTAACGGCGCTTTGGGCTTGTTAGTCACCACCAAGGTGGCGGTCAGTCCCTTAGCCGGATTCTCTTTCGGCAATGGTAAGGAGAGCGCCTTGGACGGCCCAACGGCCACGTAGCTCTCAGCACCATCTTCCACCGGTGTTTGGGTAATCGTTTGACCGGCTTTATAAATCGGTTGATTGAGGAAATTATCAAAACCGTAGGCCAACAACTTCTTCGACGCCCGCGCCCGCGCGCCTTTACTCGGCGTTCCCAACACCACGCTGACCAAGCGCATGTTGCCGCGTTTCGAGCTGGCCGCTAAACAATAACCCGCGGCTTTGGTGTGGCCGGTTTTTAAGCCATCGACATTGGGGTTGGTTCGAAGCAGTGCATTGCGGTTTTCTTGAGTGATTTTATTCCACGTAAAACTGTTTTGCTTATAGCGTTTGTAGTGTTTAGGAAACTCGTTGATAATAGCCAGTGACAGGGTCGCGATGTCCTCGGCACTCATGTAATGCCCTTTTTCAGGCATACCAGAAACATTCTTAAACTGGGTGTTTTTCATCCCTAAGGCCTTGGCTTCGGCATTCATTAATTCAACGAACCGCGCTTCATCGCCAGCGACAGCTTCAGCCAGTGCCACAGCAGCATCGTTACCGGATTGAATCACCAAACCACTGAGCAAGTCATCAATGCTAACGTGACTGCCGCGCTCCAAAAACATCCGCGAACCGCCCATTTCGCGCGCGCGCGCTGTAATGGTGGTTTTGTCTTGTAGCGATATCACGCCTTTTTGGATATTCTTATATACCACGTAAGCGGTCATCAGCTTGGTAATACTGGCCGGCTCAACCTGTTCGGTAGCGTGGTACTGCGCCAGCACCATACCACTACTGGCTTCAATCAAAATATAGGCCTTGCCACCGATTTCTCCCGGTGATAACTTGGGAACAGCCCAAGTTTGCAGCGTTAGGAATAGCCCCATGAACAAAGTGATAATGTGTTTGTAGGTAATTTTCATCGTATTCTCTCTTAGCAAGTTTGTGTTATTTTTGCGTTATTTTTTCATTAAATTCAAACTAGATAGTTAAAACTAACCAGCTAAAACTAGCTAGTTAACATCTAGCGCAAGGCTTTGACGTGTACTCTAGCAAAACCTTTGCCCAACATGCCCAATCTGCGCGCCGCCTTTTTCGACAAATCAATGATGCGACCGTTGTGGAAAGGCCCTCTGTCATTGATGCGCACGGTAATTTTTTTGCCATTTTCCAAATTTGTTACCCGAACTCGACTTCCTAATGGCAAGGTTTTGTGTGCCGCCGTCATCGCGTGCATATTGTAAATTTCACCGTTGGCGGTTTTTTTGCCGTGAAAATTCGGCCCGTACCACGAGGCAATGCCAATTTCTTGAAAACTTTCAGCGCTACTAAACACTTTGTATTGTTTGCCACGCACTTTGTATTTGTAGCGGTGACTGATATCGACGCTGGTGTCGTAGGCTTCGGCCTCGTCCAACAAGGCCGCTTCATCGACGGCCTCCTCATCAAATGCACTCGTTTCGACGGCAGTGGCCACCGGATAACTCTCTTCCACAGGCACGTTTTCAGGGTCTATAACGGCCAGTTCATCAGCTGGATTGACCGCCGTAGCAATCACGGGCTTATCTATGGTATCAGATGCACTCGCACAACCAAATAAAAAAATGCAAGTGATAGCAATTCGGAAAAAGGGGAAAGCGTTTTTTCTACTTTTCATCATGGTCTATATAATTTTTGTTATTAGGATAATATTGAAATTATGCCAAACCTATATCAAGTTAATACAGTTGGCTATATGCTTTTGTAATTTTGTATTTTTTGCTTAATCAGAAAAAATCATTTCGCGCTCAATGCGATTGGCTAACTCGTTAACGGCCATCGCATACAAAGGGCTGGTGTTGTAAGTGGTGATTACCGAAAAGTTATGATAAGTAATATAAGGCTGCCAACGGTCGCCATCGTTAAATTCCATATAACCCACCGGCGTGTTATCGGCAAATGCCCACTGTTGTACGGGACGCACGCCGCGGGCTTTTAAATCGCCGAGTGTAGTAAACGGCAAATGCAGCACGGCACCGACATAGCCTTCGGCTTCTGCTGGGCTGATGACGTCGCCATTGCGTTGCCAGCCGTGTTGTGCCAAGTAGTTGGCGACGCTGAAAATGGCATCGTTGGGATTGCCCCACAGGTCGCGCTTGCCATCGCCTTCGTAATCGACGGCGAATTTGAGATAGCTGGAAGGCATAAATTGCGCCATGCCCATCGCGCCGGCATACGAACCTTTGAGAGCAAACGGGTCTAGCCCTTCTTGTGCCACCATTTGCAAATAGGCACGCAATTCGCCCATGAAAAATTTTTCGCGTTGCGGATAGTCAAAACCAATGGTTGATAACGCAGTTAGCACGTTATCTTTACCCATAAATTTACCGTAGCGCGTCTCAACACCAATAATCGCAGTAATAATAAATGGCGAGACGCCATAGCGCTGTTCGGCTTCAGTCAGCACTTTTTGATGGCGCCGGTAAAATGCCAAGCCGTTTTTGATGCGCGAATCATCCAAAAAAATGCGGCGATATTGATGCCAAGCCAGCGTTTTTTCTTTGGGTTTGGCGATTTTTCGCAAAATGACATCATCGCGGTGGACGTTGGAAAATAGCCAGAATAAATAGTCCTTGCTGTAGCCAAACTCACCGTCAAAATTGTGAATAAAAAATTGCCCCTTGTCCGTATCGGCGTAGGGTTGCGCTTGAGCGATAGTCAAAAAACCCATCGCACCCAAAAATCCTACCGCGACGAGCAATAATCGTCGCACTGCGTTTATCAAGTCGTCCATTTACATTCCCGTGCGTTTTTCAATATAGCGCGAACCATATAGATTCATAATCAGCCCAAAAGCCAGCATTAAGGTCAATATCGAGGTGCCGCCGTAGCTCATCAAAGGCAACGGCAAACCGACCACCGGCAAAATTCCCGACACCATGCCAATATTAATAAAGAAATAGATAAAAAAGGTTGCCATCAGCGCCCCAGATAACAGCCGTGAAAAATTGTCGGTCATTTTAATACACAACCAAAAGCCACGTAGCAAAATCAAAAAGTATAGGCCGGTCAACAAGCAGACGCCAAATAAACCAAACTCTTCTGAGAAGACGGCAAAAATAAAGTCGGTAGTGCGCTCAGGTAAAAATTCTGCCGACTGCACGCCTTGCATATAACCACGACCATCGATTCCCCCCGAACCAATAGCAATTTTCGATTGAATAATGTTGTAGCCTGAGCCGGTGGGGTCTAGCTCTGGATTGAGGAAAGTCAACACGCGCTCTTTCTGATAATCTTTCATGCCGTTGTTCCAAAATAGCGGCCCACCGGCAGCAATCGAAGCAAAAGCAATCAGAATATAGCGCCAGCGAATGCCCGCCAAAAACAGCAAGGTTAAGCCCGATGCCGCCACCAAAATGGCCGTCCCTAAGTCGGGCTGGCGAAACACCAAGCCCGCCGGTATAAAAATAATAATCAACGACACCATCAAATCGACCAAGCGCGGCGGCAAGGCGCGACCATGATAATAATACGCCAACATCAGCGGAATGGACAGCTTGGCAATTTCCGATGGCTGAATTTGCGCCACCCCGATATTGAGCCAGCGCTGCGAACCGTTGACACTAATGCCAAAAAAGTGTACCGCCACCAGTAGCACTACCGTTAACAGGTAAAAGCCCGGTGTAAAAAAGCGGATGATATTTTTGGGCACTAACAAGACAAACGTCATGACCACAAAGCCGACACCAAAGCGCACCGCTTGGTCGGTCATTTTTCCAAAGCCGGCGGCGCTATAGAGCACGGCCATGCTGGTCGCCATGAGCATCAGCACCAAAACCATCAACGGCAGGTCAATATAAAAGCGGTGCTGACTGGGCAGTTCGGGACGGTGCAATTCACCGTAAGTGCTCATCATTGGCTTCTCCTGCTATTGTTTCCAGTTGGCGTTTGGCCTTTAGCCGCTGCAGCTTGTTGAGCGGCTTGCTCGGCTGCCAACCGCGCTGCCTTGGCTTGTTGCTTGGCGGCCTCTTTGGCCTTTTGCTTGGCTTCTTTTTGCTGTCTAAAGTAGGCCTCTAAGATTTTCACCGCCGTCGGGGCGGCCACTTCACTACCACCACCGGCATTTTCTAAAATCACCGCCAAGGCAATTTGGGGATTTTCCGCCGGTGCATAGGTGACAAACACCGAGTTATCGCGCAATTCTTTGGCCAAGTCGTCTTTTTTGATGCGCTTGGAGGTTTTAAAAGAAAACACCTGTGCGGTACCGGTTTTACCGGCGATTTTAAATGGCAAGTTGATTTTGACTTTGCGACCCGTACCACGTCGGCCGGTCATGACATCGACCATGGCTTTGTGCACTACCGACCACGCTTGTGGATTGTTTTGTTTAACATCGGTCATGCGTGGCCAATGTTTGCGTTGTTTGCGGCCGCTCAACGGTGCATAGTAATGCGTGACAAAATGGGGGTGATAGCGCTTGCCGCGCGCCCCCAAAATGGCAGCAAAATACGCCAACTGCAACGGCGTAGTCAGCATATATCCCTGTCCGATACTGGCATTAATCGTATCGCCGATAAACCACGATTTATTGTATTTTTTCTTTTTCCACGACTTGTCGGGCAAAATACCTGACGACTCGCGCGGCAAGTCAATGCCGGTTTTATGCCCTAGACCAAACTGCGATAAGTATTCGTGCATACGCGCAATACCTAACTCTTTACCAACATTGTAAAAATAAACGTCACAAGACTGAATAATGGCGTCAGCGGCGTCCATTTTGCCGTGCCCACCGCGACGTTTCCAGCAGAAAAAGCGCTTGGTGTATTCGTAGTCGGGGATGCGATAGCTGCCATTGCATTCGATTTCGGTTTCCGGCGTGGCAATGTACTCGTGCAAGGCCGCCAACACCATCATCGGCTTAATGGTCGAAGCCGGCGAGTAATTCCCGTTTAAGGCGCGGTTAAACAAATTCTTGCGCGGTGAATTTCGCAGTTTTTCGTAGTCTTTATGGCTGATGCCGTTAACAAACAAGTTGGCATCAAAGCTCGGATTAGAATACATCGCCAGCACTTCGCCGCTGTTGGGGTCGATGGCGACGCCGGCACCGTTGTGCTCTTCTTGTTCCAAAATATCGCGAATAGCGCGCTGTAATTCCAAGTCCATCGACAGATACAAATCGTGACCCGGCACTGGCTCGGTTTGCTTGAGCACGCGCACCACCTTACCTGTGCGGCTCATTTCCGCTTGGCGATAACCGGCTTGGCCGTGTAGCTCTTTTTCGTATTGGCGTTCAATGCCGGTGCGGCCAATTTTAGTCGTGCCAGAGTATTCCCTTGGGTCGAGTTTACTCAAGTCTTTTTTATTGATATTGTTGATATAGCCTACGATATGTGCCGTCAAATCACCATGTGGGTAATAGCGCTTGTAAGACGGCACGACTTCAAAGCCGGGGAAAAGGTGCAAATCGACAACAAAGCGGTTGATTTCGTTCTCGGACAAATCACTGCGAATGATGACGTCTTGGCTATGACTTTTTTTCTTTTTATCGGCTTGGTAGCGCTCCCAGTCAGCGTCTTCAAAACGCATATAATTGCCGATTTTTTTCAATAATTCAGCGGTATTTTCGCTTTTGGCGTGATTGACCACCAAATCGTAGCTCAGGATATTTTCCGATAACGCCGTGCCGTTGCGGTCAAAAATATTGCCGCGCAGCGGTGGCACAACCTGCAATTTGACGCGATTCTTGTGCGAGCGGGTACGATAGTAGCTGTGGCGCATCACCTGTAGATAATAGGCACGCCCAATCAACGTAGCAATGCCGGCAATCACCCCAAGCATTACCACCACCACGCGACGCGCAAACAGCGAACGATTGTTTAACTCTTGCCCTCTGACCGACTGTTGTTGCGCGCTGCGTCCTTTGCGTGAGTGCGTATTGCGTTGTTGAAAGGCGCTCATGAGTGTTTGTGTTTATCGGCGAAAAATTGAAAGAAAACGTGCACGCCCGGCCACAAGATAATGCTGAACGGCACGCTGAGAATGCTCCAAAAATGGGATGGCATATTGTAAAAAATGCTACCGTAAATGGCGACCAAGGTAATTTTCACAAACACCAAAAAGCCAATAGTCAACGACTGTAGCGGCAAACTGAGGTGGACAAAATTCATGCGCCCAATCATCAGCGACGCCGCCCCCAACACGTAAATGCCGGCGTGTAGTCCCAAAGTGGGAATACCAACAAAAACATCTTGTACCAAACCGACAACGAAAGCTGATACCACACCGAAAAAATAGCGCGTCGAAACGGCAAAATACAGCGTCAAAATGTACGGCCACTCTGGAAGGATAATTTGCAAGACATTGCTGCTGGGGAGCTCTTGCACGTAAAACGCCAACGTCATCATCAACATGACGATGATAATTTGTTGGAGTAACGTGTCGTCGGTGTGTTTTGTCATAGTTTAATTATGGCGATGATAATCGTCCTGTTTATGAATGAGTTAACGAGTTAATTAATGATATTTACGAGCTCTAATTATTGGATTTATCCTTATCTTTGCGTTGATTATCTAGCCGGCTTTTAGGCGCTAAATAATCGGCACTAACCGGCTGAATAAGTAAAACTTCCAACACTTTATCCAACGAAGCCAAGGGCTTGGCATAAACTTCCATAAATTCATTGGCCGGAGAGGACTTAACGTGCGAAACCACGGCAACACCGTAACCTCTGGGGTAGCGCTTGCCTAAACCGGAGGTCACCAGTTTGTCACCAACGCGGATATCGGCACCTTTATCGACAAATTCCATTTCCAGCTGACTGAGGTTGCCACTGCCACGCGAAATCATGCGCAGGCGATTGCGCTCAACAAACACTGGAATGCGCTGGCGCTCATCAGTGATAAGACTGACTACCGAGGCGTTGTCACTCAAGCCAGTAATTTGCCCAACCACACCATTTTCATCAATGACCACTTGCCCCTCAAACACGGCAGCATTCTTGCCTTTATTAATTTCAATTTGGTGTTTGTTGGCGTCGATTTGACTATCCAAAACTTCGGCGATAATCACCGGCCGCGTGCGCGTGGTCGTAGATTCCAGCAAACTTTTTAGGCGGCGATATTCGGCTTCTAAGATATTTTGGTTGGCGAGGTTGGCTTTGAGCCACGCCACTTCTTTTTTGAGTTGGGCGTTTTCTTCTTGCAATTCGATGCGGTCTCGCCACAGGGTACTGATATTATCAGTCAAGCCATGTGGCCACGATGAGGCGCGCTTAATCGGCAGACTGGCGTAAGTTTGAATGGTGTTGCGAATGAAAGGAATTTTCTTTTGATAATCAAAAACCATGACGACAATACTCAGCACAAGGAGAATTATCGTCATGGCAATCAAGCCGCTACTGCTAGTCGTGTTGACTGTTTTTTTGACCATGAGGACTGTTACAGGTTGAATGCTAAACGCACCAGCTGCGCCGGCACGTACAAATTAGCTTTGTAAAATAAAGGGCAAGGCATAGTGGCTATCGATTTGCTCGATAATTTTACCACCACCGTTGGCCACACAAGTCAGCGGGTCATCGGCCAAAATCACATTTAGGCCAGTTTCTTCAATCAGTAACTTATCAATGTCGCGCAACAAGGCACCACCACCAGTCACGACAATACCGCGATCGGCAACATCAGCGGCCAATTCAGGTGGCGTTTGCTCCAAAGCGCTTTTCACGGCTTTGACAATGCCGGCGAGCGGCTCTTGTAAGGCTTCCAACACTTCGGTGGAATTAATGGTAAAACTGCGTGGCGCACCCTCTTGTTGGTTTAAACCGCGCAATTCCAACTCATAGACATCAGCCGTTGGATAGGCACAGCCGATATCCATCTTGATGCGCTCGGCGGTGGGAAAGCCAATATGCACGCCAAAGTTGCGACGCACGTAGTCAATAATGGCCTCATCAAACTTATCGCCACCGATGCGAACTGAGTTGGAGTACACAATACCGTTGAGCGAAATCACCCCCACTTCTGTCGTACCACCACCAATATCAATAATCATTGAGCCGCGCGCTTCTTCAACGGCCATACCAGCGCCAATAGCGGCAGCCATTGGTTCAGACACCAAGTAGACGGGGTGACAACCGGCACGTCTAGCGGCATCGACAATAGCGCGACGTTCGACCTGTGTCGCGCCAGAAGGCACGCAAACCACGACGGTCGGGCTAGGAGAAATTGACAAGGTACGTTTGTGAATGCGTTTGATGAACTCGTTAAGCATGTGCTCGGTAGCGGTCAAATCGGCAATAACGCCGTCGCGCATCGGGCGAATGGTTTCCAAATCCGCTGGCGTTCTACCCAACATCTGCTTGGCTTCTTCACCGACTGCGGCCGGCGACTTGCCACCGTCTGGCAAGAGACGAATAGCGACAATCGATGGCTCATTGAGGACAATGCCTTCGCCACTGAGGTAAATAAGTGTGTTTGCTGTTCCCAAATCAATCGCCAAATCACTAGAGAACATACTGCGAAACCATTTAAACATATAATTAATTTCCTTTGAAAATACTTAAAACTTATCCAGCGCGGCAAACACCTGCGCATTAGATGTAGTGAATGAATGCGTGTTTTTTGCCTTCACTCGTTGAATAATGTTGAAAAACGCGTATTATAACCGTTTATTTAAAAAACGCATCTTAAAATCGTCACACGATGATTTTAAACGCTGCTTGACGGCGCAATTATCGCTTGTACGGGCAGTTTTTAAAAAGCTCAAAATTTTATCACAAACAATAAATTAAATAAAAAAATCATGATAGACGAACACACCCTAAGCAACTTAGAAAAACTGGCAAAAATCGACATAGACCAGCAGGAGCGCGAATTGACGCGCCAAAAAATTGCCGGCGTCCTCGATATGCTCGACAAAATTAATATGGACGATATCACCGACCTTGAGCCCCTGTATCACCCACTGGAAATCAGCCAACCATTGCGCGACGACACGGCCAATGCCACCATAGACCGAGAAGCCCTACAAGCCAGTGCGCCACTGGTGGAGCAAGGCCTTTTTCTAGTCCCCAAAGTCATTGAATGAGGAAATACCACATGGATATTCGCTACCACAGCATTCCCGAACTGCGCCAACTGCTTGACGACAAGCAGCTCAGTGTCGCCGAACTAACGCAACAAACCCTAAACCACATTAACGCCGACAATAGCAACGCCGTATTGTACCGCGCCCCCGATATCGCCAGCGCCGGTGTCGAGCGCCAACTGCCCAACACCCTACTCGCCGGCATACCCATTATTTACAAAGATAACTTTAATATCGTCGGCACACCGACCACCTGCGCCTCGAAAATGTTGGAAAATTACCACTCCAGCTTTGACGCCACCGTGGTCGATTTAATGCAACAACAAGGCGCTATCAGCGTCGCCAAAGCCAATATGGACGAGTTCGCCATGGGGTCGACCAACGAGAATTCAGCCTTTGGCGCAGTCAACAACCCCTTTAACGCTGAACACTGTACCGGCGGCTCGTCCGGCGGTTCGGCAGCCGTAGTTGCTAGCGGTTTGGTGCCGGTATCGTTTGGCTCGGACACCGGTGGCTCGGTGCGTCAACCGGCGGCGATGTGTGGCGTATTGGGCTTAAAACCGACTTATGGTCGCTTGTCGCGCTTTGGCGTCGTCGCCTTTGGTTCAAGCTTTGACCAACCGGGGATTTTCGCCAGAAACGCTGGCGACATTGCCATCGCTTTAACGGCTACCGCTCACCACGATCCCAAGGACTCGACCTCGGTCAAACGCGGCGGCGAAGATTACTTATCACAACTCGGACAAAGCCTTGCCGGCAAAAAAATTGGCATTGTCAAATCGCTGTTTGAACGCGTGCCCGACCCTGAAGTGCAAGCGCGCTACCAAGACGCTATCAAAGTCTATGAACACTTGGGCGCGACTTGCGTCGATGTCGAATTGCCCGACCCCGAATTGTGCGTAGCGGCCTATTACGTGCTGTCGTCATCGGAGTGCTCGACCAACTTGTCGCGCTACGACGGCGTGCGCTACGGCTATCGCGCCGACAATCCAGAGGATTTAAACGACCTCTACACACGCTCGCGCACTGAGGGCTTTGGTGCTGAGGTCAAACGCCGAATTTTGCTCGGCACGTTTGCGTTGTCGGCCGGCTATTTTGATGCCTATTACGTCAAAGCACAAAAAATGCGCCGCGCCATTCTCAACCAATTTAACGCCGTTTTTGAGCAAGCCGATGTCTTGATGCTGCCGACTAGCCTCGTCACTGCCCCTAAATTAGGGCAAGACGTCGATTACAACAGCGATTTGTGTACCATTACCGCCAACCTAGCAGGCCTGCCGGCCATTTCCCACCCCGTGGGCTTGGCTGGTGGTTTGCCGGTGGGCATGCAGTTGGTTGGCAAGCACTTCGCCGAGGGTGAATTGCTGAATTTCTGCGAGCAATTCGCCACGCGCACCGAGCACCACTTATTGCGCCCTAGCGTTTGATTTAAAATTAAAAATAGCAGTTAACGCACCCAATCGCGCTATGCAAACGGTGCGTTATGCTTGGCCTATTGTTTACTCATTGAAATGGTTTATAATAAAACCAACTCCATAACAATATAGGAAAACAATCATGAGCTTATCTGTCAGCATTCAAGAAGTGACTACACACTTTCCAACGTATCTTGCACAAGTAGAACAAGGTGAGGATATTATTATCACGCGTTTTGGTGAACCATTAGCAAAACTATCCGCTATCATTTCTGATAATAACCAACGCCGTCTCGGTGGTGGACGTGGTGTTGTTAAAAAAATGAGTGAAGATTTTGATTCTGAAATTGATGATATGAAGGATTATATGTAAATGGCAAAAGTGCATAACGGTTATTTGCTTGACACTCACACCATCATTTGGATGATTGATAATCCCGAGAAATTAAGTACAAAAGTGGCAACCATCTTGCTCAACGAAAAGAACAGCTTGTATTACAGCATGGTGAGTATTTGGGAAATTGCCATAAAAGTATCTATTGGTAAGTTAGAGCTTGCCGACAATTGGCATGAAGTATTTCAAAACGAATTGTTGTATAACAGAGTGTTAGCACTGTCGATTGATTGGCAACAAATTGCACGTATTGAGCAGTTACCTTTTTATCATAGAGACCCTTTCGACCGCATGATACTCGCACAGGCTCAATCTCAAAAGTTGTGCATTCTAAGTAAAGACAGTGTGTTTGAAAAATATAATGTAAATGTTATTTGGTAAAATTGACAACAAGCGTAGGAGGTGCTCCACGCACTTGTTGGGCTAAAACCTAGTGGGTTTCGTTATACCACTACTTTTCTGATAAGCGCATTTAGTTGGCTAAGGTGACAAGTAGCAATTAAAGTGGTTACAATAACAACTAGAATTTAGGAAAATCGTCGAAGTTGCCAAGTTGAATCAAGAGTGGGAATTAGCCACACAAAAACAAACCAGCACAAGGCGCATCGGTGAGCGCAATCCCTAGTGACTAGGTGACAGGCTCTAAGACGACACAACACTTTGCCCGTTTGTTTTTACGTGCCTATTTTTACAGCCGCACTTCAATGCCCTGCGCTTGCATAAAGCGTTTGGCCTCTTCCACTGTATATTCCCCAAAGTGAAAAATACTGGCCGCCAATACCGCATCAGCCAAGCCCTCAGTCACACCGTCAGCCAAATGCTGTAAGTTGCCGACGCCACCTGAAGCAATAATCGGCACGGCAACGCGGTGGGCAATTTCGCGCATCAGTTCGTTATCAAAACCATTTTTAGTGCCATCCCTGTCCATCGACGTCACCAGCAACTCCCCCGCTCCGTAATCGGCCATTTTTTCAGCCCAATCAAGTGCATCAAGCCCTGTCGGATTGCGGCCACCGTGGGTGAAAATTTCCCACGCTACCGGCTCATCGTCAATCGGTTGTCCGTGAACGCGCTTGGCGTCAATGGCGACAACGATGCACTGACTGCCGAAAAAGTCACTGGCCTCTCGAATAAATTCGGGGTTGTGTACGGCAGTGGTGTTGACAGCGACTTTGTCGGCACCGGCATTGAGCAACCGGCGAATATCGGCAATGGTGCGCACGCCGCCACCTACAGTCAGTGGAATGAACACTTCGTTGGCAACTTGCTCGACGATATGGGCGATGGTGTCGCGCTTATCGACGCTGGCGGTGATATCTAAAAAGCATAACTCGTCAGCACCGGCGGCATTATAGCGTTTGGCGGCTTCCACTGGATCACCAGCGTCGCGAATATCGACGAAATTCGTGCCCTTGACCACTCGGCCGTTATCAACGTCTAAACAAGGTATAATGCGTTTTGCTAATCCCATAATATTTCTCTACTATTTCAGTGTGAGCTGTTCGCCTTGGCATACGCACAAGCCGCCGCCAAATCAATCGCGCCATCGTAAATCGCGCGGCCGATAATCGTGCCGAAAATTGGCGCATCAGCGGCAATAAGGCGCTCAATATCTTGCATACTGGCCACGCCGCCGCTGGCAATAACGGGGATGTTAACGGCATTGGCTAACTCGGCAGTCTGCTCGACATTGACGCCCTGCATCATGCCATCTTTGGCGATGTCGGTATAGACGATGGCTTGCACACCTTGACCTTGAAATTGCTGTACCAAGTCAACAGCTTTAACCTCAGAGACTTTCGCCCAGCCATCGGTAGCGACATAGCCGTTTTTGGCATCAATGCCCACAATGACGTTATCGGGATAGACTTGACAAAGTTCAGTGATAAAAGCCGGTTCCTGTACGGCTTTAGTGCCAATAATCACGTATTTAACACCGAGGTCAATATAGCGTTTGGCCGTTTCGACACTGCGAATACCACCGCCAATTTGCACAGGGACGTCAGGATACGTTTTAACAATATCGGCTATAACTTGGCCATTAATCGGCTCACCGGCAAAAGCACCATCTAGATCAACGAGGTGCAAGCGCTCACAGCCCGCCCGCACCCAACGCCCCGCCATTTCGACAGGGTTATCGGAAAAAACGGTGGCTTGCTCCATCAAGCCTTGTTTGAGGCGCACACATTGTTGGTTCTTTAAATCAATCGCAGGAATCGGTAACATAATTCTTTTTGGTTTTGAAGTTGATAAGGTTGCTATCATAGCATAACTTGTCGATGCCGCCCAGAGACACCAGCGAATTTAACTGCAGCGATGTTAGCGCTGAACGCTTGACAGTAGGCCACCCCTATGAGAAAATATTTTTCCTTAATTTTTAAATAATTACTCGGCAACTTGTCATTATGCTTTAAGGACATCAACTGCCAACTTCTCACTTTGCAACTCCTCAAATATCGATATGTTAAACAAGATAAACAAACTTAAGTTCTGCACCGTCCTAGTTCCTTTAGTACTCTCTAGTCAAGCAGTTGCCGAATTGCACCTTGGTTCACTCTATAAAAAGCAAAAGCACACACCGGCCATAGTCTTCAACAAAGGCATGATACTTGACCGCTCTTTCAACCAAGCCGTTAAAAGAGGCGCAATAAGCTATCAGAAAAAACCGGCATCCAATTTGATTACATACAACTAAAAAAGAGCAATCAACACCCACATCAAGTATTGGCGCGCCGAGGTGCTAACCCCGTTGTTATGGCAGGTTTTGACCACAATAAAGCCTTAGAAATTGCCGCTAGACGCTACCCAAAAACACATTTTTACATTATCGACAGCGTGGTGGACGCCCCGAACGTCCACTCCACGCTATTCAAGGAGCACGAAGGCAGTTTTCTCGCCGGTGCATTGGCCGCACTTAAATCAAAAACTAACGTCATTGGTTTTGTCGGCGGCATGGACATTCCCGTCATCCACAAATTCGAGTGCGGCTATAAACAAGGTGCTAAATACATTAATCCCGACATACGCTTACTCAGCAACATCATAGGCGAAGCCGACGGCAAGACGGGGTGGAACAATCCCAAACGAGCCAATGCCATTGCGACAACACAAATAAAAAAGCACGCCGATGTACTCTTCGCCGCTGCCGGTGCCTCAGGTAAGGGAGTTTACAACGCAGCTAAAGCGCATAAAATTTACGCCATTGGTGTTGACTCCAATCAAAATTATTTAATTCCCGGCACCATGCTAACCTCAGTGGTTAAACGTGTTGATGTCGCGGTGAAACGAGCCTTTGAACAAACGGCCAATGGTTTATTTGCTTCTGGTGTTGAGACGTTGGGCTTGGCTGAAAATGGCGTTGATTGGGCGTTGGATAAATACAATCGCTCTGAAATTTCCACGGACGAAGAAAACAAAATTAACGCCATCAGAAAAAAAATTATCACCGGCGACATCAAAGTGCACGATTTCAGCACCGACAACAAATGCCCATAGTGTTAGGGCGTGTCCTCAAAGCACTATAAAAAAAATCCCCGCACTACACCGGTAGCGCGGGAATTTTTTTTAACTAACGGATTATAACGACACCCAATCAACGCCGATGAACAAGCCATCAAGGCAAATCAATCAGACATGCCGTAACCACGGCAAGCGAGCCTAACGAAGATAGGTTATTTTGCGGACTTGGTATAACAATTAGACCGCACCAACACCGACCAATTTCGCAATCTCGCGGTCGATAAAGAACAAGTTTTTCGGATCGTCGCCCAACAAATCCATTTTATCTAATACAGTTTGGAAAAGATTTTCTTCTTCGTGCTGTTCGGCAACGTACCACTGCAAGAAATTGAAAGTCGAAAAATCTTTGGTCTCAAAAGACAACTCAACTAATGAGTTAATGGCTTGAGTAATCTCTTTTTCGTGTGCCAAGGTCAACTCAAAAATTTCACGCAGACTGTTGTAATCTGAGCGTGGCGCTTCGAGTGCACCTAATACTGGCATACCGCCCGTTTCTAAAACATAGTCAAACAACTTTTGCATATGCTGCATTTCTTCGGCCGCGTGAGCCTTTAGAAAAGAAGCGCTTCCTTCCAAGCCGTTCTTGTCAGCCCATGCACTCATTTGTAAGTACAGGTTTGAAGAGTAAAATTCTAGATTAATTTGCGTATTTAAACGCGCTAACATGGATTCACTTAACATTTTTTATTCCTCTAAAGTTAATATACTGGGTGATTGATTTTTGTTTCACACACCACCAGCCACGAACAGCCAACACATAGGTTGACCAAAAGCTGACCGTGGCCATTATAGCAAAGGGTAAAATATAATGTTTAAAGCAAAGTTGTTCTCAGTGCTATTTTTAATGTGATTTTTTTCGGCAGTTATTTTAATAACCCTATGTTTTTAATATAAAACTCATAAAAATCAAAAAACTATTCGATGCAACCAAATCACTTTCAACTTGAAAAAAATGCTTAAAACAAAGAATAAACCCATTATTATCAATTTGATAAAAGAAAATCGACTTTTTAGTCCGTTAAAGTACTTTTTTAAACGTGCATATCTTCGGGTAGCGTTTCAAATTCTTGGCTTATTTGTTCAGCGGTAATCATTACTAACTCCTTTGTGTTTTTTCGTGGCGTATGCCACTGCCCTCTTTGACTTCTTGCAAAGCAGTGTGGCGAGTTCGGGTAATGGTTGTCCTGCGTCTAGTTCGCAGGCTTTGATTACCTGTTCAATATCCAAATTATCAGCGTATTGCTTTAATTGATCGGCGTAAGGATTTTTGCACGATTTCATTGTTGATAAGTTGTATTTTTTTTCATGGTTATTTTAGTCAAAAACCTCAAAATCCCCACTTTCGATATCATCAAGTGCTTTTTCGTATTCGCCTAGCATTAAATCTTCGTGAGTTCGCCAGCTGAGAT